>JAEEGL017029521.1_pt1 | contig 42410 bp, 37 predicted proteins | sample 9134231 | NCBI WGS metagenome assembly JAEEGL01 (sample SAMN16246548, study PRJNA631951) | gut metagenome | biome: gut microbiome; feature: rumen; material: fiber-attached | host: Bos | place: Iran: Karaj | collected 2018-10 | reverse complement strand
CGACGTCGTAGTATTTCGGATTGGCGGGTATGATCCACGCTTTCGGCGGGCGTTCTTTCTTCTTTCTTCTTCCCGGCATCGTCGCCTCGAAGCTCACATGAAGAAGCTCGATCACCCGCTCAAACTCCACCGTCCCGTCCAGAAGCACCGTCACCCAGTGCTGCTTATTCATGTGATAGGCAGGCATGATGCCCTCTTCGTGGGTGATCATGTCGCGAAGGATAATGTCATCGATCTTAAGATTCATGCAGGCTACCGGCTCCTTACCGGAAAGCCCCAGCACCTCACGCCGAACCTCCATGATCAGCGCAAACCACTTCTTATTCTCCCGATGTCGGAACACCGCACTGGTATCGTCTCCGTCCCACGGGAACTCCGGATCCACGGCGTACTGATCTGAAATATACTTCGTCACACGATCTCTAAGATTTCTCTTCTTTCCCATCCTGTCTTTACTCCCTGTCTCAGTCATCGGCGCTCTTTCTATACGAATCGATGTATGCCTGCACCTGTTCTCTCTTTTCAAAAAGCACGCATCCGCCTGAATGGTCTTCCTTCAGAAGGTCCTCGCTCTGAAGATACCGGAACAGTGGCGATTTCAACGCTTCACGAAGGGATGTATTCTTCACATTGATATCCGAATATGGTGAAAAAGGACACGGTTCCGCGCCTCCATGCGAGTTGATATGGAAGAATCCTCTTCCCGCGGCTACACACCCGTCCGAGTTCTTCTCGTCACCCGGGAATGCGATATATACCATCTCCGGATGATCCTTCCGAAGCCGCATGATCTCGCCCTGCATATATTCTCTTTCCGCATCTCCCGGCGCCAGATCTTTCTGATCTTCCGATACCGGCACATACTCGACGAAGATCACCGCCTTACAGCCGCGATCGGAGAGTTCCCCGAGGAACGATTCCGAGTATACTTCTTTCAGGTTCTGTGTCGTCACCGTGACCGAGGAGCCATAGATGATACCTCTCTTCTTACACTCATCCATGACGGAAATGAGTTTCGAATAAACGCCTTCACCACGTCTTTCATCCGTGATCTTTTCGCTGCCTTCAATACTTAAGATCGGCACGAGATTTCTACACTTATCGAAGAGATCAAGATAACTGTCATTGATCATGGTACCGTTCGTAAATACCGGGAAAAGAATATGCGGGAAGCGTCCTGCTTCAGAGATGACATCCTTCCTGTACAGAGGCTCGCCTCCGGCAAGAAGAATGAAACTGATTCCGAGATTTTCCGCTTCGGAGAACACCTTCTTCCAGTCCTCGGAAGAAAGCTGGTTTACCGGTGAGCAGTCCATCGTGGCATGGTTATGCCGTGAATAACAGCCTGCGCAGTTGAGATTACACTGGCTAGTGATACTGGCGATCAGAAACGGAGGGATATGTTCCCCCTGATCCTCCGCTTTTCTCCTCTTCTTAGACGCAGATTTACTGGCAGCGGCAAACTTCATCATATACGCGCTCTCACGCGGGTTCTGAAGAGTTGCCCGAAGGCAATCAGAAACCACGCGTTCCACGCCTTTTGTCATATATTCCTGAATGTCAAATCCATCACTCATTCTTCTACTCCAAATTGACGTCATCACCCGAGGATGATACAATACAAGCAAGGAACACAGTCCGCGAGGACGGTTGCCTACAGAGATGAATTAATCACCCATTCGGTAGCCTAATCCAAAATGGGTGATTTTATTTGCGCTTATACCTCTCGTCGAGGTACGCAAACAGCTTCAAAACGAGTGCAACTACACTAATCATCAAACTGATGATGGCAATTACGATCGAAACGATCTCAAAACTTGTCATAAAGCATACCCCCTTTCCAAGACTATCCCCAAAGGGACGCTAAAGAATGGAGGAAACCGCCCATTAAGCAGACTGTGCTAATACTCATTATATTACAAAAAGAACATATTTTCTACCGTGAATTTGGCAAATATTGGGACAGTAAAAACCAACCGACATATCCTCAGCACGTAATCAGCAGATGCTCGTTCGCAACGTCATTAAACACTTCGCAGTTTCTCTTGGAGACGTCGTATACATGGACGATATCGCGCAGTGCTTCGCTGGTTTCAAACTCCGATACAATATCCGGATCACCGACTAATTTCTCCGGTGCGAATACCAACGTTTTCTCGTTATGAAATACCGCGGTATAGAGGATCTCCGCCTCGACGAGATCCTGGAAGATATGACTTCCGAAGGAGAGCTCAGGGTTATATCCGGCTTTCGTCTCTTCCGTCTCGCATATGATTTCAAATGCGCTGATATCCGAGAACGCTGTAGGAACACCGAGTTCCGGTGAAGAGGTTCCGACTCTTCCCGGCACGATGAGCATCATGTGTTTGCCGAGATCCCTGAAATGCCAGTTGATCCTGCCGATGAGATTCGCCACGAGGCTCTTGTCCTTATACGGCATCTCGTAGTATTTCACCGGATCGACATAGACGATATAGTCGAGTTTATGCGCCTTCGACATACCCATTGAGGCACCTTTACTTTCGAGCAGTTTCCTTTCCTCCGGAACATCCGGCGGAATCACGGTTCCCGACTTTCCTTTCTGCACCTGCAGCGGACGGCACTGCAGAAGGTCGATAGAGTATTCGTCTCCCTCGGAGATATTGATCGTAAACTCGGTATCTACAGGATATTCGTACTCATCCTGGATACAGCGCAGCATCCTCTGCATTTGCTCCATGAGGGTCTTATTCTTCACCAAACCGCTACATGAGATGAACTTGACTTCGCGGTTCATGCCGATCTCACGGAGACGTCTCTCTGCATCGACATCATGTTCGAGAAGGATGCGCTCGAGATACCTCGGCATATCCGGTCCGATCTGCTCAAGCGTCAGCCTCTTCAGGGTCTTTTCCGACATATCGATAACTTCTGCTTTTCCCTGGGAGAACTTATGCTTGTCTGCAGAGGATGAATACGAGGATTTCTCCGGCATATCGAGATTGACGATACGCGGATAGGAGCCCTCGGTACGGTCGACCGCCGAGGTACCGAGACCCATGACCAGACGGAGCATACCGGCAGTCGGGTCACTGTCCTTCATGATGCGGTACGGACTATAGGAATAGCCGACACCCGCAGCGCACGGCATATAGTTTGATCCGTAATAGGATCCGGAAACTCTCTGGATCAGAAGCGCCATCTGCTCATCTCTCTTATCGAGGCCTCTTCTCTTTCTGTAGTCCAGCGCTGACAAGCTCATGGAGCTCGCATAGACGATCTTGATGGCATGCTCGAACTCCTCGAGCCTCTCCTCTTTACTTCCACGGTTAACGCAGAAGACTGATTCATATTTCCCGGCAAAAGCATTACCGAAGCCGTCTTCGAGGATACTGCTCGAACGGATGATATACGGGTCCTGACCGTAGTACTCGATGATGCGCACGAACTGCTCTCTCATCGCATCGGAGAACACGCCGCCCATGATCTTCTCGGCAAACTCACCCGCCAGCGTGAAAAACCCTTCTTCGGTCCTCTGCTTGACTCTCGTGTCCCAGAGGTTGTTATCGACAATATACGTGTAGTAAAGGTCCGATCCGACATAGAACGAATCGTGGGGCTCTAAGACCTCGCTGATGTCCGGTTCGTTATTCCGGATGATCGCCCTGGCCAGAAGCATACCGCAGGCTTTACCGCCGATCATGCCGGTACCGACCATGTGGTCACGGACCGAGAAATAGTCCTCCGGAGTAAAATGCTTCTTCACCATCGTTCTCATCTTCTCGTCGCGGGTCATCATGATGTTGCACATCCGCTCGCAGTCGGACGTGATGTCCGCACCCGCTTCATGCATGATCTTCGCCTTATTGAAGAACCGGTCCCAGGAGTCGGAGAACTGTTCTTCCGAAGACCTCTGCGCCTGTCCCAGCGTCTGGTAGAAACGGCTGGATTTGACCCCGTCTAATATGGGTCGAAAAGCACCTGTCTCGGGGTCATAGGTATGCGGCAGGAACATCGTGTCGGAACTTCGGTTCCATACTTTATTCGGGCGCACATAGATATTCTTCTTATCCGCATACACGTCAAAGAATAGCTGCGTCGTATTCAAGATCTTATTGATCGCCTGGGACGAGTGCTTTCCGCGGATAATCGGAAAGAATGCAACCGTATCCAGGATAAAAAGGAACGGGCAAGTGACTCGGAAAAAGTTTCCCATCATGAGGTCGGTCGCCCACGCTGTCTGAAGCTCCGACAGACAGTCGAACACATAGAAGGCGTCGTATCCTTCTTTTTCGATGACGTTATGGATATCGACTGTGAAAGTCTCGAATCTGTGGGACAGGGGGATATGGACCGTCTTGATCTCCGGGCATTCAGGAAGGAGCGGCTCGTGGCTGGCGAACCTGAAGTAGATGATGTTTCTTTTATCCTCGATCGCCTGGCAGATATAGGGCTCCATGAAGAGTTTAAACTGCGAAAGCTCCGATACTCTCCACACGACATTGTCGCCAAGCCGGATATTATCCAGCGCAATATCCATCTCCGGGATGCCGCTCTTAATTCTGTCGAAAGCCGTCATGTCATCGCCCCCTCATATAGCAAAAAGGCGTCTCATCCGATATGGATGAAACGCCTTTGTTCCCTTGGTTTTATGAGTTCATATTAGCATTAACATCCGGTTCTTGCAAGGCAGTCCCTCCCATGTCCTCAACGGGGAATCGTCGGAATTTTGCCGCGATCTCGCCAGGCCGCGTCGTTCTTTTTCTTAAGATGCCGGAGTGAGCGTGACCGTGACCTTCCCTTTTCCGAAGATCTCTTCAAGTTCTTCCTGCGTCACGGAATTGATCTTGGCAACAGGAACACATTTGTACTCACCTTTCACCGTTACGATACGGAGAATGTCATCCCCCGAAGATGTCATGCATTTAATGATCATTCCGGGTTCACAATGGATCGTCTTGATCGGACCGTTTCTCTTCAGATCCTTGACATTTCCCTCTTTTCCAAATTCCCAATCATCCATCTCTATGATGATGGTTCCCTGCTCAAACAGCATCTGATCAAGCGGATAGGTGTTATACGATTCCGAATCCCACTGCGCATTAAGCGTTTTCCCGTTCACTTCGATGAGCAGATCCACAATATCCCAGTTGCGGTTATTCTTCATGGCGACGAGATAACCATTATCGGAAACATAGCACACGATCGGTCCGTTTTCCGCATCTTCCGTCGTTGTGTATGTATACTCGTAGAAGTATTTGACGCGATCAAGATCCACTCCGTTTTCGAGAACGACATCATCCGGAAGCTGGTTCACTCTTCTGATCTGCGGCTCGGAAAGATTCGTGATCGTTTCCAGACGTCCCTCATATCCCCTGATCCTGTTCATGCAGGCGATAGAGTAATCCGGATCGAAATAACCCGCTACCTGATGAACTATATCCATCAGTTCCTTGACCTGATAACAATAACCGCCATATATATGATGATCCTTCCCGTTTTCATCCCGGTAGGCAAACCCGAATATCTCACCGTCATTGACATCTTCGCTATAACCGGCAAACGCACTGCTGTCCCCGTATTCCAGACAGAAAAGATAGAAATCAAGATAAGCATCATCCGGAATCGTGACCGTACTCTTGATCGGATCACTCACTGCGTGATAAGAGATTCTTTCCAGCGTGCCGTCATAGTAAAGCGTATATACGCGATCTCTGGCCTCATCTTCATAGTAATTCAGCGGTCCCACAACTTCGCAGCTGACGGTAAGCATAGGGCCTTCGATCGTCTTAAGTTCATCGATGCTCTTTGTCGGCACCGGTGTTGGCGTCGGCGGCTCAGTCTGTGTAGTCACAGGCTCAGTTTTCCCGGTAGAATCATCCCTTTTATCCACAATCTTCTTTTCCGAAGCCTTACATCCAGTAAATGAGAACAATATACCGCAGCAAGAACCGCTGCAGCCACTCTGTTTTTTAAAACTACATACCTCATATGAATACCCTCCATGCAAATAAGACGACTTCACATAGAGAACTGTTGCATATAAATATATTATGTCTGATCCGGATAATCCCAGAAACCGCCCGTATGGAAGTTCTCATTCCCAAGTGGTTTTGCCGTCAGTTTGAAGATCACGCACCCGTCCGGACATACGATGGTTTTCGTGTACTTTCCGTCGCCACCCAGGTTCTGAAGATCTCCGCCACTTCTAACCGCCTCCATCAGCGGGTAAAGCATCATCATTGTTTTCGAGCAGATCCCGTATCCGTCCTTATTCACCGGGCACCCGTAAGTACACGTATACGTATCGCCGATCTCCTCGCCGTTTCTGCAATATCTCTCCGTGTGATCACCATGCAGAAAGCCGGTGACCTCCACCGTAAATTCATATTCCTCGTCATACCACTTTTTCATATGTGTCTCCCCCCGAATTATCGCTTATGCACGATCCAGTCGTTATCTTCTACAGTATATTGGAATTCGCTGTATTCCTCATTCGTCATGACATCGATCAGGTCAAAGAAATCCTCCACCAGATTGACATTCGGAAGATTCTTCTTCTCGACCCAATGCATCGCACCCTCATCAGAGGATACGATTTCTCCTTCAAAAGCACTTGTCTCATATAGGAAGACGATATATCTTCCTTTGCTGTAGTCCCCGTCTTTGAGCGGAAACTGTTTAATGCCGCACAGTTTAGGATTTCGGATCGTAAGCCCGGTCTCTTCCTTCATCTCACGGATCACGGCCTCCACAATAGATTCGCCGGGTTCCACATGCCCGCCCGGAAGTGTATATCCCTTCCAGTCCTCACTCACACGATCCTGAAGAAGATAGCGCTCTTCGTCATGGATCAGGCAAAGTACCGTCAATTCAGCATTTTCCGTTCTACTCATAGGATCTCCTTAAGATAAACCTTTATTTTCCACATTGTCACATTCTTATAAATGTTAGTCAACAAAGCTACCTGCGCGAATCCGCATTGATTCTGACGGTTAGAGGAGCATATTGATATAAGAATGAGATTATTCGTTGTTTTATATCAATGAATACCGCCCTTGTTTGATATAAGATGAACAAAACGGTTGGTTTTATATCAATTTTCGAAGCCTAAAGAGTCCATACGTTGATATAAAACCTTACGGACATGCATTTTTATATCAATCGAACCTATGGAAATTGATATAAAAGCACTATTTCCCGCTTTTTTATATCAATCAGGACAGAGAATCATTGATATAAAAACTCGTTTTTCGCTCGTTTTATATCAATCCGAGACAAATCCATTCACATTCGCTTTGTTTGGTTTACTTCTGCTTACCGCCAATACCCCAATTCTCAAGCGGCGGCTCCTTGATAACGATAAAGACGTCTGAAGGTTCAATAGAAAGACGCTCTATTAAGAGAGCAGTTATTCTCTCGATCAGGTTCTTCCTCTGTTCCTTCGTTCTTCCCGGGAAAAGATCGATCTCAATGATCATGAACGCATCCGTCTTAAACGATGGGAATTCAAAGTCATCTCTTTCATATTCCACGACACGCTGAAATCTGTCCCAGTCCTCGATCCCGATCGAATCAACAAGTCCCTGATGGATACAGTCGAGAACGGTCTTCTTATACTCCGGAGATCTCCCCTTTAGCATATTTACTCTAACTATCGGCATATTGATTCTCCTCCTTCACGAAGTCCAACTAGCACCTTCCGGACTTCGCCTTCTATCCCTTGCAGATTCTATACGACGATGATACATTACAGGTATAAGAGTTCGGATCCCTCAAAACGCAGATCCATCGAGGTCCATATGGAAAAATCCGGTAAAAAGATAATACTGTATATCATCCCTGTCTTCTGTGTATGGATCATAGCTCTCATATACAGTTTTCTGCAGTTTACCGACGGATATTTATACGGCCTCGGATACGGTCAGATGCTTACCCCTACAATCACCAACGAAGCCGCAACGCATTTTTTCGTCAACGGTTCTGAAAACAGTCTCTCCATCGTTGAAATCGGAGTCGGAAAGACCATTACTTTTTGCAGTTATAGCGATGGTATGATCAAGATCACAAGAAACGGTTCCATGATTGATCTTGAAAACTCCCATATCTTTCACGTAACCGATAGCGGACGTGCAGAAGTCACCACGCAAGAGCTGTTCGAAATCATTCGAAATCTGAATAACGGCGCACCGGTTAACACTCAGATTGAAGTAAAACTGAGTGACAGCAAGTATAACCCACAACTGGAATAAATACAGTTCACAGGTGAGTACGAGGGAGAAATACAAATAACTGAATATCTTTCTTTCCCCGCAGAATACACCAATTACGATGAATTTGTAAGCGGCATTAAAGAGACACACCATAGGAAACTCGCCGTCGCATCGATCTTTGTAATCGCTGGAATGATCGTCTTATCAGTCCCTCTGGTAGTTCTTGCCATAAAGAAAAAGCACATGGCTCTTCTTATCTACTGCATCGTCGGCATAATCTTCATTGTCCTTCTCGCGAAAGAATACAATCACTATTCGCACCTTGCAATCGGAATCAACTGGTATGACCGTGTAAATTGACGATTCTATACGACGATGATACAATACAGATAGAAGAGCACAGTCCGCGAGGACGGTTGCCTAAATAGGTTAATTAATCACCCACTAGGCGTCCAATCCAAATGGGTGATTTTTTATTTGCGTTTATACCTCTCGTCGAGGTACGCAAACAGCTTCAAAACGAGTGCAACTACACTAATCATCAAACTGATGATGGCAATCACGATCGAAACGATCTCAAAACTTGTCATAAAGCATCCCCCCTTTCCAAAACTATCCCCGAAGGGACGCTTAAAAATGGAGGCAACCGCCCATTGAGCAGACTGTGCTCATATACAGTGTATTCAAAAAATACGTACTATTTCACGACAATTTCTAGTAATTCTTGTAGTTTTGAAAGAAAAAGATACAATACAGATAGAAGAGCACAGTCCGCGAGGACGGTTGCCTAAATAAGTAAATTAATCACCCACAAGGCGTCCAATCCAAATGGGTGATTATTTATTTGCGCTTATACCTTTTGTCGAGGTAGAGTTCATCCCAGTCACCGGCATATCGAAGATGCAGAAGGAAAACCTTTTCCACAAATCCTTCCACCGTCATTCCCTTTGCCAGAAGATATTCAAAAGGGTTGTCTTTCTTCATGCACACTTCAACACCGAAGCCTATGGTCTTCAGAGCCTCGACAACCTAATCCACTTTACTGGTCCCGTCGAGTTCCAGAAGGATATCGATAACCGGCTTTGCCTTGATGTTCGGAATCGCACTGCTGCCGATGAGGTTGATCCTGACGACATCCTTAGGATCAATAACGTTAAGGATCGCCGCCTTTTCTTCTTTATACCAATCCGCATATTCCGGCAGCACATCCGAAAGTGTGATCAGAAATGTCTTCTGGAATTCCTGCGGTGTTAATTCAGATACATGTTTCTTCATGGTGTTCCTTCACTGTTACTGCTCAACTTCTCTGTCAACACGTATTCAGAGCACCAGCATGAGAATAATGTATGCTACCCCGAAAATGGTGATAATTATCCCGCCACTTCTGAATCCGGCGATTTTCTTCTCATCGTTTCTGAATTCTTCCTTCATCAGTTTCTGGGGAAACAGCGCGGCAGCGCCGCCTACCAGTGTTACCGCCAAGCCGATCAAAAGATCTACGATTTTCGAAAAGTCCATAAAGGCCTCCATTGCTCTTCCATATGCTCGATTATAACATAAAGAAACACTCGTCCGAACGCCCCGATTTCTCCTGGTTAAACCACCAGTTTTATTGCTTCAAAAGCACTTTTGCGGTATAATGATATCAACCTATAAAGAGTGCGCGAGAGACAAGCTCGTTGACCGCACAGCAACCTGCAAATAGTAAGGTGCTAAAGCTTGACCGATGGGTTGATTAGTAATGGTGATTTGCGGACTCCCATCGGAACGATGGGAGTTTTTTATTCACTCTTTCAGGCAGAAAAAACATTTAGGAGGAGTGATCATATGCGTTCGCTTAAATCACTGATCGAAAAGAACAAGAAGGTTTGGTTCTATTGTGGAACCGAGGATCTCCAGAAGAGATTCCTGGAGCAGGCCGAGGAAGAAGGTTTCGTCACCATGCAAGGTGAAGCCCCCTCTACTCTTTCTCTCCAACGTCTCTACGGGATCAACTGCGAAGGAACTATGGGATACATCTCAAATTCCATCTGGTATCTGTCTTTCCATACTGGAGGCCAAGACATCCTTCACATCGACTACGACCGGTTCATCTCGGGTGAAGCTGAATTCATCTGTCATTCCCCGAAAATGCAGCCGTTGGAACTGACGATCAGGAGAATGTAGGATCCGCTAGATAACAGCAAAGATCCAGACAACAGAAAACGGACCGGGAAACCGGTCCATTTCTTAGCTGGAGGCGACAAGTCAAAGAAAGCACAACTATGAAAGAAAAACACCACTACGCTTCCAACTGTGGTATTTGTTTATTTGCTAATCCACGATTACAAATTCGCCATTATTCTCCATCACACCTCCGCACTCCGGGCATGTTACCCGGCTGATTTTGGAGACATCAACGATATTACACACCCCCCCGCACTTATCGCACTTATGCGGGTACTTGTCATATAGCGCATACTTCTCTTTCAGGTCTTCTCCGAAAAGATACTTCGGCAGATCCTTTTCTCCTTCTTTCGGAAGGTAAAGAGAAAGATTCATCTCATTCTTCGGAACTCCGCACTCTTCGCAGATAAGGAGTTCCTTCTCACAATTTACGACACCATCCGGATGCTCCTCGAAGAACTTCTTCCAATCCTTTCCGTATTCCCCACATCGGATATCCACCACCGTTTTCTTATATACCCTAGTGAAGAGCATCCCGACACCACGCATGGCATTGAACTTCTCTCCGCACTCATTACACCTAAACACTAAACCGAAAGCCATTATTCTCCCTCCTTACTCATACATGAGATACAGACAGTATGCTGTCGCTTCCAGATTGCACCAGCCGTATTCTCCGCTTGAATCGGTATATCCGATATACCGGTCCTTTATCTCTTCTTCCTCTTTTCGGAGAAATGCTTCCGTCTTTTCATCATGGCCGATCATGCCATAGAAGTGTTCGGCGACTTCAGCGAAGAAGTCCTCATATGTCAGTTTCTCCATATACTCTTTGAAAGACGCTTCTGTGTCTGCTTTCATTCTATCGACTTTGTTCTGTTCCTTTCTGGTAAATACAAGCGGATCTAGCTATAGTTCTACATCTATGTAATCAGCAAAGATAAGCGGAAGAGTTATTTTGGCGCCACTAACAGCATCATAAGTATATAATCCATCAAGAGTGCCATATATTGTTACATTATCCTTTTCAAGAATTCGGTCTTCATCAGGACTTTTTCTCGTATATACAACATATACCGTATCGGTATTAAATCCCCCACCAATATTTGATATATTTACTCTCAAATCAACAATATCATCGTGTTCTATTACTTGTATCACCTGTCCAGAAAACATTGCCTTGCTTCCCTTCACTTTTTCTGGATTTCTAGCCATTTCTTCATATGTATACTCTTTGTATTCCTTTGAAAATAATGAATATATTTCTTGTTTAGTAATACCACAATCCGAAACCTTTTTCACTGCAAAGACACAAGGTATATTATCAAATCCAATCCAATAATACACTTTAACGCAATCACCATACTGTAAGTTACCCAAATTTACAGGCTTGTTTGATAGATAGGGAGCAGATGTATCAAATTCATACCTACTTAACGAATCAGAACTCTTCGTAAATATAACGAATTTCGAATCATTAACTGACACACTATCGATCACTCCGCCAGTTATACCAAACTTAGCTTGGTTGCTTTGAACCACATAGTCGTCAACACACATTTCACTAACATTGTCATTGCACCAGGCTACCATTGTATCTACATCGTTTGATAATTCTTTCAAAGTGAAGACTTTATTGTTGTCAAAAAGTTCAATTTTACATGTTGAGTAATTATACAAAGAAACTACAGGCTTCTTATAATCTATTGATAACCCTTCATATACTCCATAAACTCTTACCTTTTTACCAACCATTGATTCCAATACATTTCTATTTGTCACAGGTTCCGGGTAGAATTCTGTAAGCCATTCCTTTCCATCATCCTGAGTTACACTCAAGTAGATAAAATCGTTCCCGGGAGTTGTTTGATCAATGAACACAGACCTTAAATCGCCTACTACCCCATCAAAATACACATGAGTTCCCTTTAAACCATTATCTGAAGCGTTTGAATCAAACTTCTCGTATTCGGCTCTTGCGAACCCATTTATCTTGTCGGGTCGAGGATTCTTTGTCTCCTCCTGAGTTGATTGTTTTTCTGTATCACTGTTTCGAAATGATAGACATCCACAAAAAGACAAATTCATGGAAATGCATAGAACAAACAAAAACACCTTAAAGAGTCTTGTATTCTTCATATCAACTTCTCCCCACATACCCTTTAATTGCTGAATCGTGAAATCTTTGCTTATCAACTGATATTATTATTGTATATGGAGAGTGGAATTCAAGCATTATATGAGAAGCGCATTTTTCATAATCAGGATAAAAAAGTTACACTTTCTTCACATCACACTTTTAGAAGTACCTATTGACGTATTCATCCGACCGCTTTATTGAGTAGCCGGTGCGCACGTCGTTTTCGAAGTCCCATTCGTAGGTGATGTAGCCTTTGTACTTTTCGCCTGTTGATGAATCGGTGAAGGTGGCCTGGGTTCCGAAGAGGAGCTTTCCGTCTCGCATGAAGAGGGTCGGGTATGGATGCTCGAGATCCGGATTCTCGGGAATGTCCTCGACAAAGTGCTTTTCGAGCGGCTCGAACTGTTCCCATGACTGGTACACGATCCCGCCGATAAACTCCGCATTCTTCGAGCGTCTCCAGCCCTCAAGGCCGACACCGTCGAAGCACTTAATGAAGGAAAGGAACTTCTTATCTTCCTTCCAGTTTCCGCCCCTGTAGTGGGTATATAGATCGATCAGAAGATCTTCCGGAGATACGACATCTTCCGGGTATTCATAAAGGTCAGGTCTTGCAAGGAAGTTCATCATTTCACTTGCCTTCAGATACTGTTCATGCGTATATCCGGCCTCTAAAAAGAGATCCTCGAGGATCGCATCCGAATCCCAGCTGAAGAAGAGCTTTTTCATGTATTCTTCGCCCATGATGTATTCGATACAGCTTAAGAAGACCACACTATCCTTATATGCATATGGCGCACCGGTCAGAAACTTCGCGGTATAGAGCTCCGCGCCGCTTTCCGTCACGATCCATGACTCCGGGCAGGCGATCAGTTTCTTCATCTGTTCGTCCGTGTAGTAGGCAACATCCGCAGGAGACAAGTGTTTTCCGTCCTCAATATATACACAGGAGCTTACTCCGTTTATGTTATAGTCCAGGAAATGCATCAGTTCGTGGAAGTACACATCCGGCAGACGGTCACGCTCGTTTTCGAACAGGCTCGTTTTCAGCGTCAGATCATTCGTAGCATTGTACTGTCCATTAATGTCATCCGACAGTTCTCCGGTCACAACATTCAGTGAACTGACCATCTGGAAGAAGAAAGAATCATCTATATAATCCGCGGCATACGCAATGACGGGAAAGATCAGGTAAATGAACTCTTTATTCTCTCCGGCGGTGGTATTGGCTTCCAGAGCATCGCGGAACTTTAGAAAAAGCGTATACTCTCCGCCAAGGTCCTCTTTTGAGAGCCCATGTGCTTTTGCCGCATCAATCGCTTCTATTTCCGTCGGATCGGAAGGCTGCGTCTCCTCTGTGGTGGCAGAAGTTTCCGATGTAGTCGTTACAGTTGTATCTTCTGCGGATTCTTTTGAGCTGCTCTCAGACGAACCGGCAGTGGCCACCAAGGATGTATTGGCGGAAGTATCTTCCGTATTATTCTTCTCTTTACTCTTGCATCCGGACAAAAGTGATCCTGAAATACAGATCGCAAGCAGTAAAGCCGTCAGTCGTTTCATAAGTAATAACCTCTCATTTCGTCGCATACACATGCTGTTACACACTTTATACCTGTTTTTCGCGATAACTAAATGACAGATATCTAATAATCTCCCTTTCTAATCGGATGATTAATGGCGCAGAGAAGGCCTGATACAAGTGCTTTCCCAGAAGAAAAAGAAATGCTGTCTGCGGTGAAACAGACAGCATTCGTTAGTTATCTTTACATCAGAAAGATTCAGCGTATATGATCATCAGCTGACTTCTTCGCCGCCAGTATCAGAATCTGTTATTATATCCAGATTTTCAAAAGTAATCGTTTCTATTACCAATACTTCATACTCCATCTTAGCATCCTCCTTACTTCTCACTATACGCCTTTGCAGCCTCATAGTACATATAGAATGCTGAAACTGCATTTTTCGCATCCTGACTTGTTGTATCACTGGTCAGGATCGCATTGATGTATGTAAGCGGACTGACTGAAATAGCAAAATCGCCATCGCAGGAACCGGTAATATTGATTTCCTGATCAAGCTCAGTTGCACTGATACCGGTTCTCTCAATCAAGTAGCGTCCATCTGCCTGGAGCGCACCTTCATCGCATTCAACCACAGCATCATCCTTGAGTCTGATCCAAATCTTCACAGATATTGCAGAATCAAAGTACAACTGATAGGACACCTTGTCAATACCGGCACTATTGCCGTAATCGAGGACATGACTACCGAGATTTGCGGTTATCGAATCCTGATCAAAGGAATCCGAATAATAATCTGTCATCTCCGCGTAGCCGGTATCAGGATCAAATGTCCATTTATGCAAGCTCTTAAGGTAGATCTGCGCATAGTGTCCATAGTCGGCAATCGCACGAACCAGAGTAATCGTCTCGTCGTCATAGTCCGCCTGATGTGCTTCAAAGTAAGCCAGATACTGCTGAACTGAATAAGTATCCTGACAGGATTCTCCATTGCACGTATAGGTTGCTGTAACAGTATCGGCCATCTGCACGGATGAAATATAGCATGTGTAGACACGATATCCGTTTTCCGTTACATAACCTTCCTTCGCTACGACTTCACCCCTGCCCGAAATCGAGAATTCCATAGTACCTTCAGAATCTGACGGCTCATATACATAGAAGTTCAGACCCAGTTTTCCTTCTTCCAATGTGAGCGAGTGTCCTGCAACATACGCGGTTACCTTAGGAGTCAGGGTCTTCCCTGCAGCTGCGGTAAGCTGCGTATCTGTCAGCGAGCCTTTATAGTTTCCTGTTCCATCAGTAAGAGCTTTACCATCAACTACTTTTACTGTTCCTAAATAGTTGGTTGCAGTAATGCTGTCGGTTGTATCTGTCCAGCCAAGCGTAATCTCGCCGGGCTGTTTGCATAGATCGGAACTACCGATACCTATACCACCCTCGCCCGCAACTGCCTGGACCTGACCGCCGGTGATGGTAATAGCATTTGCGCAGCCATAATATGAAGTACCACCACGTGTATCAGAAGCACCACCACCGATCGCTGCAGCGTTCTTGCCGCCATACGCACAGACAACGCCACCGGAAATAGTTATGGATTGCACGCTGGAATAAGCACCACTACCGATGCCGGCAGCTTTTTCGCCACCGTTCGCAGTAACATTTCCGCCTGTGATAGTAATAACAGTCTGCGTGTTATAACTGTATATACCTGATCCGATAGCAGCATCATATCCACTTGATTTCGCCGTAACCGTACCGCCGGAAATCGTGACATTGCAACCGCCGCCATATTCGCCACCGCCGATGCCACAAGCAATATAACCAGTGGCAACGATTGTACCGCCGCTGATGCTGACAGCGCCAAATCCACTGTATCCGCCACCAATGCCTACACAATACGTTCTACCGGATGCATTTATGTTACCGTCTTTTATCGTAACAGTTCCTCTTCCATATTGTCCGCCGCCAATTCCGGAAGCCTCGAAACCGCCGACGGATTCGACAGTTCCCCGGTTAATGATAACGGTGCCGTCACCATAATTACCACCACCGATTCCGGAAGCATAGTCACCACCTTTGGTTGATATATATCCACCATTAATTGTGATCACGCCGGAATCACCGCGGTCAGTTCTGGAAGTGCCGCCATTTCCGCCGATACCGGCAAAATTCGAGTGTGGATCGTCGACAATCAGTTTACCGACGGTTTCTAATTCACCCTGCTCTGCATACTGGTATATTGTCAGGCTGTTTCCTGCACTTACCTGAATGCCTTTAGGTGCTTTAACAGTTACACCATTCGCCAGAATCAGATGGGCATTTCCCGAAACTGATGTACGGCCATTCAGGGTAACATCATGCGTCGCGACATACCAGCCATCGCTCAGTACAACCTCTGCGGCACTGACTTCCAGAATGTAATAACCTTCTTCTTTCGAACAGACATTTCCCTCAGCATCAAGATACTTTATGGGCTGATCGCTAATCGGAGTCCACTTGGCAAATACTGTTGTATCGCCGTTTACCACTGTCTGTCCACAGACGAATTCTTCGATTGCTCCATTATTGTTATAGTACCATCCGTCGAATTGACAGTTCATCCTCATCGGAATACCCGGATCAGTACTCAAGACTCCTCCTCGAACAGCACTTCCTTCTGCAAACACTTCGGTTCCGTTTTGAACATAAACAAAGGAAACCACCATAAGTGTCTCATTAAACGGGACAATAGTTGCACCATTAATATTTGATGGTGTTGCCAATTCATTTGTCCCACCCTCAACAATGAAATCTTTCTCAAATTCCAACGTATCATATGCATAGGAAGTGCAGGTAATAGAATCTGTAGGATTTGTCCAACTTAGTTTTATATTTGTTGATTGCCTGTCATCTTTAAGATAAGGAGCAGCACCTATACCAGTACCATCGGATGCGGCATTCGCAGTGATATTACCTCCCGTTATTGTAATGGCGCCGCCGTGACCTGCATGATTGAGAACTGCGCCGCCGCCAATTGCAGCAGCTTTCGCGCCTCCGTTAGCTGTAATGTTACCGCCTGTGATAGTGATATTACCTACATTTGCATCTTCACCGCCGCCAATACCAGCTCCCCCGGTAGGTGACGATGCAATAACTGTTCCGCCATTAATTGTAATACTAATGGTTTCCGAGGTGCTTACTGGTCCATAGCCGGTACCAATTCCTGCACCAATAGATCCTCCTGTTGCGGTAATGTAACCATTGTTAATGGTGATAAGACTAAAACTACTTCCGTTTTGTCCACCGCCGATGCCGGCTGCTCCCCAGCCGCCAGTGGCAGTTATTATTCCGCCGTTTATAGTGATTGGGCCATTGCCTCCAGTATTGGTGTCACTACCAACCCTTGTTCCCCCAATACCTGCAAAACGGGAATCAACCTGACCCGTGGTGATAGAACCCATGTGGTCGCCAAGAGATTGGGAATATATGGTGAGTCTATTACTACCGGTAGTTACAGAGATACCTTTTTTAACTACCAGATCAGCATCGTCACGAAGAACCAGATGCACATTGCCGTCCACGACCGGACGGCCATCGATGGTCACATCATCCATGACTATCCACCAGCCTGAATACCATTCAGTATCCGTCGACCTAACGATATTGTATACTCCTGAATACACAGCCTCCTCTCCGTTTTCATCGAGATATGTGAATGGACCATAAAGATACGTATCTTCTTCATTTATCTCATCAGTTCCGGCAGCATCGCTGAAGCACTTACCGCACACTGAACACGACCAATGCCGGATATGTCCGATTTCGTTGGTGCCCGGAATCTGTTCAGCATGTTCTTCTAACGTATGAATACCGGTTGCCGGAATCTCCACCTCGGAAGTCTCCAGTTCCAGTGTACAAGCCTGATCAGCATAGTACTTCCCGTCGGTATGGCTGTACCAGCAATCCTGAGCATAACCAATAGAAATACATGTAGGTTCAAGCTTCGATATTTTAACCAGTAAATCCGATTCACCAAAGAAACGGAATTCAGAAAGCTGGAAAACAGTTCCGCTCGAGATTTCACTGAATGTGATACGGAAGAACTTACACTGCTTGTATGTGTCCAAAGAGAATTCCGTATCGGTAAAATTCGAAGCCGGCAGAGAAGCTTTTTTCTTCACAGAAGTCAAAGTCGTCCAAGCATCGTTCTTATTCAGTTTTCCTTCGATAGTCCATGAGACTGGATTTCTTCCGGGATTACTAGCTGTGTCATTTGCCGTAGTCAATATGTATCCCAAAGGCGTGAACGCCTGATCAACAGAAAAAGTAATCTGTGCACTGTTGAAATTGCTTATGCACCACTTAGTGGCTGTATTTTTGTCCAGAAGATACTGCGGACCCTCATTGTTGTTGCCGTCAGTACCACTTCCGAAGATATAATCAGTATATATTGTGTGATCAGCAGAAGCTGTCGACATAACAAACTCAACGGCAACTGTCACGTCTTTATCCGGCATAACAAAACTATACGTATTGTTTTCACCTGAAGTTACATCGATTGCAGCGCTGTCACAAGTAACTGAAATACTTGAAAAAAGGAATCCTTTTGCCGGAGTAACGGACACATTAACAGTTTCGCCACATTCAGCATAATTCTTGTCCGCTGTTACCGTACCGTTTCCATTTCGGATGACAACATTGATCTGACTCTTTTCTGTTTTCTCCATCCAGAAATAGCCGCCAAATTCAGACCATTCATCGTTATAGGTTTGACTAAATGATATCTGTCTATTTCCTGAATGATCGAGATCAACCGTATATGGGCTTTCCGCCGTGTCAGGATAAAAAGCGGTAATCTCTCCGGCTTCAATCTTGGCAACCCTGATCAGATCTCCCTCGTCAACACGTGTAAGCAGAGTGTATTCTCCGGCATTTTCAGAATCTGCGGTAAATTTCTCTGATAGATTGATCGAATCAATATCAAAGTCAGGTCTGAGAAGATAGAACCCATCTGCTACGCCAAAAACTGCTGTAATATCCACATCTTTATCCGGCATAGTGAACGTATAGGTATTGTCATCGACTTTAGTAGTTACTACTTCAGTTCCTTCACAGAGCACTGATATCGACACTAATGCATAACCTTCTGCCGGCGATGCTGTCAGTGTAACTTCATCACCTTCTGCAGCTGCACTCCTACTCGACCCAACAGTACCATGTGCGATTCCAGAGGCAATATTGACTTTGTAATAATCCTGAGCCAATACTAAAGTCTTACCCGCTAATTCAGCGACCTGCAAATCTGTAAGCGTGTCCATGTAATCATTGCCACTTGATAAATCAACTAATACCAAACCGCCTACTATAGAAACTGTGCCCGCGTAACTGCTTGCTTTAATGGAGTCAGAAGACCCGGCTACACCAAGCGTAATCTTCCCGGCCTTGCCGTCATGTGATGAAGAATTCCTAACATTTTTACCCGGTCCGATACCATAACCGTGTTCGCCTCCATTTGCAACAACGGTACCGCCCATAATGATAACGCTATCACAGTCACCCGCATCAGCTGCATTATTAGTAAAACCTGCAGCACCTCCACCGATGCCGGCAGCATATGAACCACCTGTCGCTGTGACTGTACCACCGGTAATAAATACATTATCGCAACTACCATATGCGCCTGCCCAATTGGGGTTCGCGCCACCTCCGATACCGGCCGCGTATGCGCCGCCTGTCGCCGTAACCACGCCACCGCTGATCGTAAGCGTTCCTCTTAAACTTGATCGGCAACCGCCACCGATACCTGCACCATTCTTACCTCCGGTCGCTTGAATCGTTCCTCCCTCGATGGTAATAGAACGGCAGTTTGCTATGTCAGAACCGCCAATTGCTGCGCAATTATCATCGGCTGTGGCAATCAGAGCTCCTTTACCACGTATGGTCAGGAAAGCATTTTCATCGGAAACCTGTATGCCTTTTGTAGCCGTTAAAGTTGTTCCCTCTCCGAGAATCAGCACTGCGGCTCCTTTAACCTGAATACGGGTATTATTCGTCACATCACTGTTGACCAGATAATATCCGCCATCAACAAACTCAGTCGTTTCTGCAGTAACCAGGTACGGATCTGATTCCGTGCCGCTATTGTCTGCAAGGACTTCAACCGAGTAATACGGCAGCATTGTCAGAACCATAACAAGAGATATCAACAAACTGACCCATTTTCTTGTCTTCATACTTACACCTCCAAAACAACAGCCGATGAAATACAAAAACGCGCTGTCCAAATCGGGTTCAGCGCGCTGTAAAACTCATTGCTGTCAATTCCTTGCCTACTCTAGAAAGGATTTAGCTTCTAAAATTATTCTAACATATTGCCTGAAGAAATCAACAAGAAACGAAGCAAATCTTCCAAATCCGAAGTGAAAACTAACTCTTTCTGGCAATTATCTATGTAGTACTGATACTACTTATTTTATGCTCTTTTCACCGACATGTGCGTAACAGATTCTCCTGGTTTTTCGTTCCAGGATCAGGTTCCAGTCATCAGCCAGTGCTGCGTTATCAGAGTATCCCCCCATATAACTGATTGGCTCAAGGTCACCAACAATGGCCGTGCCGTCACTAAGAACTATGGCAATGCCGTCTTCGCTGTGGCTTTTTGTCGGAACGATGTCTCCTGATATACCGAGATTCTCGAGAAAAGATGATGCATCAGAGAAATTAATGACAAGTGCCCGGGAAGCATCGATGGGCGTATAGTGGAGATTCGGTATCCGCTCGAAAATCGGGTCAGAGAAATGGACATGATCCGGCTGGTTCTCGAGAAGAACGAGTTTTACGCCCTGATCTTGGAGTTCGGAAATCAGACCCATGTGGTCCGGGTGATAGTGGGTCGCTATGACATAGGTGATGTCAGAGACCTTTATTCCTTCCGCCTTGATTGCCTTATAGAAGGCCGGGAGCGTACCGGCAAAGTCAGTATCAACCAAGATGGAGCCTTTTGCTCCCTGGATCAGATAGGTAAATGTGTTGCCGTAGCGTAGTCTTATAATTCTATATGTTTCTTCAGTCATGTGTTATATCCTTAATCAGATGTACCGCCAGATGGTGATACCCGTCTTCCCTTTTTTCGTGGTACGCTCTTCCCCGTGATACTCGAGTTTGCCGTATCCGCGGACGGAGACGATGTTGTTTTCCTTGAGGATGGTCTCGGGATTTCGGCAGAGTCTTCCATTGATGGTGACTTTCTCCATGTCAAAGAGTTCCTTGGCATCGGTTCTGGACAGATGATATACCTTTGCGAGGATGGCATCGAGCCTTGGGGATGTGACTGTGATGTTTTCTTCTTGCAGTTTCGGGAGGCAGTCTGCCGGAACTGCGTCGACGATCTTGCAGCTGACAGCAGTGTGCTTAACACGGTCGAGGTCACTGCAGAAGACATCGGCCAGTTTTTCGATAACAAAGCAATATGCAGAATTGTTCTGGACGAGGATATCACCGACCATATCGCGTTCAATCCCGAGATTTAAGATGGCACCGAGAAAATCCCGATGGGTCAGGGTCTCAGAGTATTTCGCCTGTTTCGGCTCGATGAGAAGGATCCTGATCGGGAAAGGTTCGTCATAGCCGATCTCCTCCGGATCACCGAAGCGGGCAACAACTCGTTCCGCGTTCTCCATGCCGCCCCAAAGGGTAACTTCCTTATCCGAGGCCACGTCAAAGGCAAGGCTCGCCGTCTCTCTCGAATGGAAAGTGGAATAGGTATATATGCCGGACTGTCTTGCGCGTCCGGAGAGTTCCTCGAAGCGTTTTAAGTTTTTCTGCTGATGCTCATTCATACAATGAGCATTGTATCACTCCGCAGAAGATGTGTCCTTCGAAGTATCTTCTGATACTCCCTCATACTCATACCAGTGCTCCTGGAAGCAGAGGCCGATGGACATGCCGAGCGCGACTCCTAACGGGATGAACTGGGGCTTTTGGAAGCATGTGGAATAGATGAGTGCCATCGTAACGGAGAATGCCAGAGCGATAGGCCAGTTGAATTTTCCGGACTTTACGACAAGCTTCGGCATCTCAGTATCCATGAAGATTGCTTTTCCATCGGAATAACCGGAAGCACGCTGCGCGATAAGGAATGCGACCTGGGATTCCATCAGATTTACGACCGGTTCATCCTTGATCTCCTCGGCAATGAAGGCCTCATTACAGGAGAATGTGTGACCATCCTTACGGGAGATGAACAGTGCTTTTACACGGGAAGAACGGGTGTAGGCATAAACATAGCCCTTATTCTCCAGTGCTTTTACAACCTCATCCATATCGCAGACGACATCGAGCTTATCTCGGAAGGACTGCTTCTTCGCCTTGCTTTTCGTTACCTGGACAATGGAATAGCCCTGAACATTCAGTGCCTCGGCCTTAAACTTCTTCGATGAAATAAACAGATCTCTTACGTTTCCCATGTAAATACCCTCTTTTTCCTCTTCCCTGCATCTTTCGGGAAGGCACTCTCTTTGCTTTATGGCTTCATTCTACGGATCGATGTTTAATACATCGCCAAGAGAGATTAAAGAAAGGGTTAAGTTCGGTTTAGAAATAAAAAAGGGGGCTCAATCATCGTGAGGCTCCCGTTCTTTAGATCATATTCAGTTTTCGACCGGATCCTCAAGCCTGAGGTTCTACTGTCATCTCCGCTGCAGGCTCGACTTCTGTCTGATAAGTAACAGCGTGTCTTACTACCCTAACCTCTTGCTTCGTCGTGTTGTTTCCGTGTCTTGCATCGAGGTCCTTCATAAGTACGCCTGTTCCTGCCATGATCAATGCTGTGATAGCGGCGGCTGCTGCGATAACTCCCCAAAATACTTTCATTTTCTTACTCTCCTTCAATCTTTATGGCGGGTGCCTGACCCGTCGCGTTTGTTCCTTTGTTGTGATTACAATTTACCATCCGGGATCTCTTGACTCAATATTCAAAGATGCCCTGTTCTGTAGCGTTTACGACATCTTCCGAGATTGTGTAATCTATGCTACACATCCGAATGAAATTGTAGAAAAACGGGCAACAAAAAAAGACGATCCTTTCGGACCGTCTTTCCTTTTTTACTAATCATTTTTTAATATGCTTTATCTATAAAGAGTCCGCTGATCTTGCCTGCGGCCAGGATGTTGCCAGTGTTACCGTCCTTATCGGTATCAAGCGCCTTGATGGCATCCGGGAATTCCGGGAATCCGCTTCTTAGAAGGCCCTTTACGCGCTCGACCGGAGCCTTCAGCGCGAACACATAAACGATATACTGGTGGATGCTGCCTTTCGGCGGATACGGACCGACATAGGCTCTTCTTTCGGAATAGCCCTTAGGAAGGGTCGTCTCCGTGATATCGCCCTGCTTCCAGTGGAGGAACAGGTTCGCGCTGAGATCGACCATATAGACAACATAGCAGGAAGCGCCTTCTACGGGATCCCAGGAAAGCTGTGGAGAAAGATTGGGGTTACCATTCGTATCCGAGGTCTCATCGTCCCAGTAGCCGTCGTGAAGGCTTTCCGAGGTCACGACAAAGGCTTTGTACTGTCCGATATACTCATCACCGGTGTTGTCTGCTACGGCCTGCGTAGTCTCGGATGCTTCGGTCTCAGATATGGTGGCAGCTGCTGTCGCGGACTCCGCCGTCGTGTCTGAAGTTGTTTCCTTGGACTTGGACGAACAGCCTGCAAAAGATATCGCAAGCGCGGCGGTAAGCATCAGGCATGTTAATCTTTGTATCTTCATGGTCTTTTCCTCCCCATTTTTCTTTTTCCCTTTATTTCAAATGCGCCTTATTCATTATATCTTATCTTTCATCGTATACGGTCTTCGAGCGGTTGTTGATCGTAGCGATGACCGTATCGATATCCTTCTGGCCGAGAAGATATGCGGGGATCTCCTCCGAGATGATCATCAGGACCGAGTTATCCGGAAGGAAGATCGAGTCAATCTCTTCCAGAGACTGAAGGAATACATCCGGAAGTTTCGATTCGGGCTCGACCGCACCACCCATGCGCATAAGATCCGCCAGCGGAAAAAGAAGGGCTTCCGATTCCACGCTGGTATAGTAAGCATATGTTTTCCGGCTCTCTTCTTTCTCCAGATCCACTTTATACCTTACGGCTTCACGGTTGACTGCGATGGCATTTCGGGTTTCCTTCTGTACATCATCACTTAACATGATATCCAGAAGTGCGAATGCACCGTCTTTCACCTTTGTTCCTTCTGTGACTGAGAAGGATGTAACTACCGAAGCAGTAAGACCTTTTCCCTCCGAAGTCGGGAGACCGATGATCCGTGCGTTATTTCCGTAGAAATTGAAATAGGCAACATCTCCTAAACTATCGATGTTTTCTATATATGTAGCAGCTGTTTCCGCAGGAGGTGCGCCATAAGCCTCGCTCCAGACATCTTCCCTGTCCGGGGGAAGCACAGAAACACCTTCAGGGATCGTATCCTTGAAGAAGCCGGCAAGATCACGGAACTCCTGAAGGTTAAAGTCCACCCTTCCGTTTGAGATCCACTTGGCGTAGTTTCTCTGGATACACATATTCAGAAAGTGCATGCGGCTGACGCTCCGGGTCACCGGCTCGATAGCGTTCATCGGACCGTTTATAAATGAAGCATACTCGCCATAGGTAAAGCCGGTCTTCCCCGCATCTATTTTTGAGCCGTCCGTAAGGATACCTGCATATGTGAAAGAAGTCGGGATAAAGTAAGTCTTTCCGTCCATCTTCGCCGCATCAATCAGATTCGAGTAATAGGAAGAAGCGTTATAGGTGCTGTCCTCCAGATAAGGCGTTAGATCCATGAGATACTTGCTGCTTAGAAGATCGATCGACTGGGAGGCTCCAAGGACTACGTCCGGACCAGTACCTGAGCGGATGTCGGATGCTAGGCTGCCGCTGACCATGGACATGGCATTATACATCTGACGGTCCGTCTCATCGATCGCCTCAGTAGAATCTCCCGAGGAAAGGTATTCGTTCTGCTCGTAGAGGACAAGCTTCGCATAGTAGTCGGGATTTGACTCATTAAACTTTCTCAGTGCCTCACCTTCGGCATAAGTAAGTGAATCGCTAAGGCTTGCGACCGTGATCACTTTCTTTCCCTCATTCGGGTTTTTCTCCGTCTTTTCGAGCGTATATACGACAGCTATAGAACTAAGCGTCTGCGAAGTGGCAGGAGGCATCATCGATCCGAGCACAGCCTTATTATCGTCGAGATAGAGGACACTTGCTTTCTGGCAATCACTGCGGTTAATATCGCAGCTGTCGAAGTTCAGTTTACAGACCTCTTTGCCATCCTGAGAACTGTAGTCATAGATTCCGGTTGCTTTCGTAAGGCACCCTCTTCCATCCATGGTCGTAGAGATATTCTGTTTATCGGAGACCGGTTTTACATCGTCAAGTTTTTTCACCTGTCCCGATGCAAGATCAAAGACTCCGAAAACCTGTTTCTGTCCGAAGCCTCTGAACATGACCGTACCGTTACCGGCACCGTAGATGTCCCAGATGACCTTGAGGTCATTCACTCCGAATGCTTTTCTTAAGTTGACTTCATATAGTGCTTTTCCGTCTTTGGCAACGATCAGACGGTCGTCGCCTTTATTCATTTCCGTGAACTCGATCACTTCGTATCCTTCGATCAATCGGACACAAGTGAGAATATAAGAGCTGCTCTCCTTGATTGAACTTAGATCTACCTGCGCATACGATTCAATCGGAAGTCCGGTATCCAGATCGATCTCCCTGTAGAACAGATCTCTCGACATCGAAGCGGTATAGTAAAGCCTTGCCCCTTTTTCGCCTTCCGAAAAGCCCATGCACTGGTAGCCGTAGAAGTTTTCTTCATGGTTCATGATGTCATCGAGATCGATTGTACGAAGAAGATTTCCATCGAGATCAAATACTCCCAACTGCGTATCCATTCTATCGGTCATGATTATATAGATCATCAGGTATTTATCCCGGATAAGATACGGGCCGGTACCGGCTATCTGACCGTCCTCCGGAATGGTGATCTTCGGATCCAGTTCCACTCTCTTACTGGAATACCATGGATCCTCTGCAGATACTTTCTTTACGGAAGATGATTTTTTCTTACAGGAAGTTGCCGCAAGGCAAAAAGACGTCAGCATAACAGAAGCCAACGTGAGGGATACGATCCTTTTCCAATACCTCATAAAAACCTCTCAGTCTCACCCCAGTAAAAGTATAACATACGAAGGGCCGCAAGTATTCTTTCCGGAACGATACTCGTGCTATAATGACTTTCTTTTACGATATGAAAGACTGATCAGAGAAACTCGATCTTATACTTATCGACCATAGTGATTGGATAATAGGACTCTTTGGACTGACGAAGTCCGGGGAGTCCTAAATCTTCTTCGCGGTCGATATATTTCACTTCCGGGAAAGCATTAGTCGCGACGGCTTTACAGAGTGCGACATAGAGTCCGTCATAGTCGGTGTCCGCCTTCTCAAAGTGAATATACGCTGTGTCCGGATGTCCGATACTTCCGATGGAAAAAGCTGCCACTTTCCCGTCGATCCTGATCGCGCCGCCGCGCATATCAAGTTTCTCCCAGTCACGGAAGATCCTTTCGATCATGAGATAGTCACTCTCGGAAGCATCATATACATCCACGCCCTTCTTCTCTGCCCAGGCGCGGACGAGATCCAGGCACTCCGGAAAGATTGAAGGCTGAAGCGGCAGATACTCGTGATCTGGATACGCTTCCAGAAAATGCTTAAGGTGATTTCTTTTTTTCGCGTATTTCTTTCCGGTAAGATTTCTAAGCGAGTCTGCATCGTACAGATAATCGGAAGAATCACGGTTGAAGATACATCCTTTATTGGGAAACGGAAGCTCCTCAAACAGGGCCTTATACGGCTCACTGATCGAGATGATGCGGAATGGCCAGTTCCTCTCCTCAAATACGGGACGTACTTTCTCGATGATCCGTATCAATCTTTCCTCATCAAGTTCTCCGAGCGGCATCAGCATGAATGGTTTTGTATAGCCGCCGCCGCTCGAGATCTGTACCAGGCAGTCTTCCATGATCGCATATTCCACGGCGAAGATACCGTCCCACGCATATCTGCAGTGAAAGGTATGATCGGTGATGCTTGTCTGCGTCTGATCATAGTAACGAAGGTATTCTTCCCTGCTTTCGGGTGTCAGTGTCCGCCAGGAGACATCTTCATCTTTATCTTCAGAAGCCGGCATATCCTTTTTCAGTTTCAGAATGTCATAGTAAAGCGAAGCCACACATCCTCCCGGTGTGATTTCCGGCTGCTCCGAGAAAGAATCCGGCTCATCCAGATAACGGAAGAATGCGGTAACAAGGCTGTTACCGGCAAGTGTCGAGACATTGATGCTTCCCATCGCACGGGGGTTGATCTCAAGGAGCTTCGGATCTCCGTTCTCATCTTCTTTAAAACTGATACAGAAGATCTGCGAGAGCGGAAGCACGCCGAGGATCTTCTCACATATACTGAGAAGTTTCGGATCCTCCGATGTCTCGGTACAGGCAGAAAGACCATCGAACATGCCGAGGTTTTTCCGGATCGTACAGGAAAGGATCCTTCCGGAATCCGCCAGAATATCCACATCCCATTCCTGACCGGGAAGGTAAGGCATAACAATCATGGGCTCCGGGTATTCGGCATTTCCGGACATCGATTCAAGGATAGAAACAGTCATGAGGCGGGGTGCTTTTCCCTCCAAAAATGCCTTCTCATACTCTTCATCGGAAACGATCCTTACGAAGCCGTCCTTATTCTCACCGCGCACAGGCTTCATGACACAGGAAGTTCCCGCATCTTCGAAAAAACGGATCGCAGAAATCAGTTCTTCTTTATTTCCCGCTGTATAGTGCGGGGTAATGATATCTGAAAGACCTTCCTTTGATCCAAGATAATCCAGAAGTGAAGCTTTGTTATTGGCGATACGGATCAGGTCTTCCCCGGAAGTAATGACCGTCGCTCCTGTATGTTCCTTGATCTTTCCTGCGATGGAAGCCATGAACTCGAGGCTCTTCGTTACGACCGGGAAAACCAGATCGACTTTTTCTTTTAAAATGATCTCTTCAAGAAACGGAACATATTCAGGGTCATCCCAGGAAGGGGCGATATATGAGGCGTCGAGAAATTCGCGATGCGCAGCATACTCAGAAAAAACGAAACCTATGATCCGCACATCCCCGTAATCACGAAGTGCCCAGATCATCCCGGTAAACTCACCATCTGTCAGCAGTACAGTACGCATACATTTCTCCTCTTTTCAGATGTTATTCTATCATTCAAACTGAGGAAGAAATACTAAGTCGTTGCGAGGATTTATAACTATCTTGCTTATCGGACGATAGCGAAGACGACATCCGCCACATAGACGGATACCATTATTATGCCCTGCGTGCGGGAGATCTTGCGTGATGTGCATGCGAAGATGTACGTCATGATGCTCACGCCGATCAGGATCACCAGGTCGCATACTGAGGCCAGATTGACCGCGACAGGACGGATGGTCGAGGACACACCCAGGATGAAAAGGAGATTGAAGATATTCGATCCGATGACGTTGCCGATCGCAAGTTCGGTCTCGCCTTTCTTCGCGGCAACGAGGGATGTAACCAGCTCCGGAAGAGATGTTCCGACAGCGACGACCGTAAGACCGATCAGGGTCTCCGTCATACCGGCCGCGCGGGCAAGTTCTTTTGCACCGTAAACGACCGCCTGACCACCGGCAATAACCATGACCATACCGATGAGGATCTGAAGAAGGCACTTCCATGTAGGAGTCTTCTCTTCTTCATCTTCCGGCGTGCCCTCTTTCTTTGCGGAATAGATCAGAAGGCAGATATACGCGACGAAAAGCACCAAAAGTATGATACTGATGATACGCGTGACCTTACCGACATTTTCCTCCATCTGATATCCGGAGAAGTTTCCTCCGAAAATGAAGGATCCGCAGGCGGCAAAAAGAAGGCCGATGGCAATGATGATCGAGAACGGAAAATCCCTCTTCAGGGCACTTTTTTCGACAGGAAGCGGGTAAACGATCGCACAGAGACCTAATACCACGAGAAGGTTCATGATGTTCGAACCGATGACGTTACTTAAAGCAATCTCGTTCGATCCCTGAAGTGCGGCCGTAGTACTAACCGCAAGCTCCGGGGCACTGGTGCCGAGGGCAACGATCGTAAGACCAACGATCAGGCCGGGCACATGGAAATTGCGCGCAAGCGAGGAGCTTCCGCTGACAAATACGTCCGCGCCCTTAATGAGAAAAACAAATCCGCCTATGAGTAAAAGTATGTAAACAAATATCACGTCAGTATCCCGTCGATTTTTTAAAGTCGGACTGTATCGTATCTATATATAAAGAGATTGTCAAGTCAAAGCGAGTGATTTTCCATATTCGAGATAAAAATACGGGGTAAGAGAGTCTAAAGGATAAAAGAAACTTCGAGGAGTGGATATGGATATGTATAGACAGAATCGGAAAAGCAAAAGTTTCAAATGGGTCCTTTCAATCACGATGGTCCTCTCTCTTCTCTGCAGCTGTAAGCTATATGACGGCAACGCCAAACGCATGGGAAACTTCTCTCTGCGGCTGGACAAATCCGGGAACCGCGCGATGGTCGAGTCCTGGACCTGGAGCGGCGACCTGAATGACACACTGATCGAGATCCCCGATAAATACGAGGATAAAGCAACGATTGATGCGATCGGCGGCAGTACCGGGGCGAATGCATCTTTGCAGAAGTTTACGATCCTTCCCGGCCCGGATGTACTGTTCCGGAACGGCTCGGGTTACGCCGAAGACATGGAAGTTCCCTCTGTTGTCTTCACTTTCAGGATCGGAAAGAATATTCAGGAGATCAATGTCAATTTCACGGAGACGAGTTATGCGCAGGTAGTAATGAAGGACGGATCTACCACACTTTACAAGATATATATCCGCGTGGAATGCTCCGAAGAGAATCCGGTCTACTACTCGGAAAACGGGAAACTCTATTTACGGGACAGAGATATTCTGGTGACCTCTTTCCCCTACCCGGAAAGCACCTAGACCGCAGCCTCTTTCCTTACGATGGCGATGGCCTCATCGATTTCCTCTCTGGTCGGTTCTTCTGAATAGTAATGAAGCATCTGCATGAAGGATTTGCATCCGGTTTCCGGATAGAAGTATTCTTCGTCCAGATAATCTGCTGCCCGAAGAATCAGGACCAGCGGCTCACTGTTAACGGCTTCAAGTGACAGTGTCGCTGCTTTTACAAGCGAATAACCGAGTTCGATCGTGTCCAGCACAGACTCTTTCTTTCGGTAATGGATGTTCAGCGTCTCCACGATTTTCCGGACGATCGCCTCCTCATCCCATTTTTCCGGGCCGTACTGGATACTCTGGCTGAAGACATGGTTCGTATCCGTTATATTTCCGTTCGCCTCCTCAAGACGAAGCAGAAAGTCATTATCCTTATTTTCCGGCAGCATATAGATATCCTCGAGGAAACAGACGTACTCCTCTCGTGGAATGCGGCCGATAAACCACAGAAGTGCAACCATGTATAATTCTTCAAGCATATTATTCCCTAAATCCAGTTCTTCTTTATTTGCTTCAAAAAGACCGATCAGTTCCTGTCCGTACACCACGATCTCACTGATCCACGGATGCCCGAACAGCGCACATTTCCAGTCTTCTTCCACGAAAAAGTAATAGTCGCCATTGGGATAGTAGCTCGGGAAGTACACGTTACAATCGCAGTCTTCGTCGTGGTACTCTTTTATGAGTCTTCCGAAATCCTTCGGGTCAAAAGAGAAGCAGTCGTGATGCCAGTCGAGGGCGTAAAGCTTCTCTGCGCCTGACTGAACGAAGAAGGAATTCACCAGGGCTTCCTGTTCGTCGTTCCACACGTTTTTCAGGCGAAAAGATCTACACGGCTGCGGGAGCTGTATCCACGGATACGGTTCCTTCACGCAGTTCGGCACAAACCGGTATTCTCCGAATATCTTATCCCAGAGCTTATCCTCCGTCTCCTTATCCAGCAGAGAATACCCACTGTAGATCTTGACGAGTTTTCCGGCGATGCGCCTTATATCAGCAAAAGAAGGATCCGCCTCGATCTTCTTCACTTCTCCGAGTGCCCGCCAGTGCCCTTCATTGTTTTCGAAAAGCACTCGTATCTGAAGGCAGTCTTCTTTATCTTCGGGTCTGACTTTTCCTGCCGCGATCAGATCATCAAGGTTCACTTCTGAAAAGAACGAAAAGACTTCAATACTCAGTTTTTCGAACAGAACGTACCTGAACTCCTCTTCGCTCTGTGCATACACGGGCGTTGCGCAGGCACGGACGGTTCCTGTGAAATTCTCATATCGTTTATCCATCGATATCTCGAACATACTTAACACCTGTTCTCCGGGCCGTCTTACGGCTGCTGATTTGCATACTCTTCGAGCATCTTTCTGTACTCGGGCTTACTGCTTACCATAATGATACGGGCCTTTTTCTTCGGGACCTTGACCGCCACACACTTGACGCTGTTATGGCGGAGCTGATAGATCTTCGCGCCTTTTGCCAGCATCGCGTCGATCTCTTTCTTTCTCTTTGCCGTCTTCTTTTCCACCATCTCGCGGAACTTCTTGAAAATCATGGTATTGGGGGCTTCGCCCTCTCCGCACTCGATCCGGACTTCCTTTTCCACAAACATATACAGTGTGCTGATCGCACTCGAATACGGCTCGATCTCGATTGTAAAGGGATACGCAGATTTCACCAGAAGCGAATCTGGATTATAGGTCTCGTTATTGATCCCCAGATACAGCGGATTCACAAGTTCTTTCGGAATATTTGCGGGGATGTCGCCGCTTCCGATCACCACATATCCGCGCTTTTTGAAGTGGAACATGGTGCTCTCCGTATAAAAGTACGGCAGTTCATCATGAAACTCTGCTTCCTTCAGATCACTGATCTTAATCTCTTCGGGTGAATCGAACAGCCCCTCAAAAAGCCGGAAGATTGCCCATCGCTCGCAGACCTCCGGAACGATTTCGGAAACCCGGGATGCATCGGACATCAGTTTCTGTGCGACTACATATTTATCGTTACACGCATGGAACTCATCTTCCGTGAGCTTGGCACAACCTGTTTCACGGTTATAGTGCTTGTCGAGCGTCTTCAGGCGGAAAGCGACGTACTCGCCGTCGTTGAAGATATCTTCCGTATGGAAATCAAGCTTGATCTTCTTCGGCACGCACTGCGGCGAAAGGATCTTCTCACGGAACTTCGCAAGTTCTTTTCGGCGGGCCGATTCTTCCTTAGATCCGGCATCGATCCACAGTCCCATGCCAAAATCACTGTCAATCATCTCCACTGCACGGTCTCTAATAGTATCGGTCAGGATGCCCTTCTTCCACATGAAGTCTGCGAGGGAGTAATAGTAGTTGCACCACTCTTCTTCCTCGGATTCATCAAACAGCGTGCGGACGTAAGCGTCTATCTTACTGACCGCAGTGTCTACATCGAATTTATAAAACGCCGCCTTATACTCGGCGATAAGGTCCTGTGCCGTATCGTTTCCGGTGATACCTGCACTCCAAGTGCCCATACATGCCCTCCGGTTCTATTAGTCTGCCATCTTCCCCAAAAGTGATTATATCATCTGTTCTTGCTGGTCAGCCATATCTTTTGAACCCGTCGAACAGGTCATTAGACGGGACCACGCCGGCCACCGTTTTTTGATCCGGATCCGTTTCCAGAAGGATGTAACGGTTCTTCGATTCATCCGGATCGAGCACTTTTACGACGATCTGGAAAGTATCTTCGTTATAAAGGACCGTCTCAATCTTCATGCCGGTCTTAAGTGTCGTATCTGCTCCGGTCGTTTCGGTGCTATAATCAAACTCTTTTCCGGGAAGATCCTTCTTTACCACCATGATTGCTGTCTTCGCCTCGCACCAGCCACCATAGGATTCCGGCACAGCTCCGTCAAAAGTAAGGAGCGGGTAGATAAATGTTTCGCCGATGATTCCTCTCTTATAAAATGAAAGAATCGAATAAGGGTTATACCGTTCAGTAAGGAAAGGCTCGTATGCCGCCATGACTTGAATCTCTCCGGGCGGAAGGTGGACATAATAATTCTCTGCGTTGGCCCCGTCATCGACACGAATGATGACAAACGCCATATTATCCGTGAAAAGCACTCCCGGCATTATCACGACCAGCTCCTTCTCAAGAGCAGGTATCATATCTTTCGTGATTTTATATTCCTCATCACCCAGAGTAATAATAATCCCGGACGGATTGAAAATATCTTCTTCACGAAAAGTGAGAGTTTCCATCTGTCCATCACCGTCAAAATCCCATGTCAGTGTGTCATCAGGATTGCTATCAAGAATATACGTATACGGAGCACGGGTAAAATATCTGAGGTCAAAGGCATATTCCAGCCCGCCGAACGCGGGGACCTTCACATTGCTCTTCGGAAAGAAGATCCCGTCATAAGAAATCGTATAGATCGGTTCCTCTTCATCCAGTTCTTCCAGGATACTTTCTTTAGATAACGAAACGTTTTCGCTTATATAGTCCCGTATCGCATCACGGTCTTTTACAACTTCATCAAAACGAATCAAAGACGCATCTTCCGTCCTGAAGTTTCCGTTTATTCTTTTTTTCTCGCGGTCTTTAAACGCACGGAAACTCGTGTCAAAAAAGACCGATGTGATCTCATCATCTGAGCGGTATACAGTTACATCGGAATACCAGTTCGCATCAAAAAGATCCATGCCTTCCTCTTCGTAAGCGGCAAATTCATCTGCCGCCTTCTGATAAGCCTTTTCATACTCTTTCTCGATTTCATCGAACTGTTCATCCAGTTTGTCCTGTATGGTCTGAAACCTCGGATCCTGAAGCGCATTTTCTTCAAAGCATACTCTCCCCAGCCGGAGACTCACTGAATGCATCGGATACATACCGCGCCCATCCGGCCGGCTTTGCGGTGCACCGTAAGATCTCCGATAGTATGAGTGACTCATCGTATAGCAGTTAAGGTCATACTCAATTGTTACGCTGACATCAGATTGTGTTTTCCGAGATACGGGATCATCCTTCGTTTCTGTCGTCGTTTCCGTTTCTTCAGCCTCTTCTGTTTTTTCTGTCTTTCTTTTTTTCGTTTCTTCCTTTTTCTTGGAAGAAGAACAGCCGGCGCTTCCCAGAAGCACCGAAACGACCATCAGTAATGCGAGTTTTTTCTTCATACGTTCCCCCTCCACGAATCGTGAAAACCGGTCTTAGTTTTCTTCCGGCAGGAATTCCAGGATCTCGTCGTCATCGGCATCTGCGGCGGCCGTAACAACCTTGCCGAGTGCTTTGAGCACAGCGTCATATTCCCTGGCAAAAGCACTGTGGTTTTTCCTGATGTACTCTATGTCTTCTTTTACCGCTGCGTTTTCAAGCTGCTGCGCAAGCTTACTCGGCGCATCAGCTCCGATCATTGCGGATGTACTCTTCAGCGAGTGGATAAGGACTCCGTAGTTCTTCGTATCACCTTCATCGAGGAAGCGCTGCAGATTCCTCTTTTTCTCTTCCGCACCCTTTACGTATTCTCCGAGGATCGAGCGGTAGAACTCTTCATCACCGCCGCAGTTCGCTTTACCCTTCTTAGTATCGATCCCGGCATCTTCCAGTGCCTTAAACGGAGATTCCACAAATGCTTCAGCTGTTCCCTCAGATGCTTCGGAATTCCCCTCCGACGCCGCAGCGGACTTCGCCGCCGGGACAGGTGCTTTTGCATCGGAATCGGAAACGATCTCGACCTTCTCTTCGGGGATATACTTCTTCAGCATTCTCTCAAGATAAGTGCTGTCGATCGGCTTGGTCAGATAATCGTCAAAGCCCTTCGACAGATAACGCTCACGGGCACCTACGACTGCGTCTGCAGTAAGACAGATCACGGGTGTACTGATGTTCGGTCCTTCCTTCTCGTTCTTGATTGCGCGAAGGGCTTCCTCGCCGTCCATCTCCGGCATACGCTGGTCCATAAGGATGACGTCGTACTTGTCCTTCAGCGCCATCTCCACAGCTTCCTTACCTCCGGACGCCGTATCGATCTGCACCTGCGTTTCCTTCAGGAACGCCGTCGCAACGACCAAGTTCATCTTCGTATCATCGACGATCAGGATCCTTGCCTCCGGCGCGCGGAAGCTCTCGTGATACGCCTTCTTCTCGCCGAGGCTCTTTTCAAACTTCTCCGTAAAATTGCCGACCGGCTCTTCGGAGAGAACGACCTGCGGAATGGAGATCGTAAATGTGGATCCGACACCGTACTTACTTTCAACCTTTACGTCACCGCCCATCATATCAAGGAGCATCTTCGTGATCGCAAGGCCTAAGCCCGTGCCTTCCTTCGTACTGTTCTTCTCGAGGTCCACACGCTCGAACTTACCGAACAGCTTACTGATGTTTTCCTCGCTGATACCGATACCCGTATCGGCGACCGCGACGGTCAGAATAAGTACCGGCTTTCCGTCCTGCGTCGTTTCCGCACGCGTGCCGCTGATCTTCAGGGAAACACTTCCTTCATCGGTATACTTGACCGCGTTATTGAGGATGTTGGTGATGACCTGACGGACGCGCACAACATCACCGTACAGGCGGTCGGGAAGTTTCTCATCGACTTCGGTCACGAAAGACAGATTCTTCTCTTTCGCCTTAAAGTAGATCATGTTGCTGACATCGTTGATCAGGGAACTCAGCTGATACTCGACCTTTACGATGTCCATCTTTCCTTCCTCGATCTTCGTAAAGTCGAGGATGTCGTTGATGATGGAAAGAAGGTTGTTACCGGCGCTTCCGACGTTGCCCGAATAGTGGCGGATCTTATCGAAAGCTTCCCGGTATTCCTCGGGAGAGGCATCCTCGAGCTTCTCCGCTTTCGTGGTTTCGCGAAGGATCATCTCATTCATACCGAGGACCGCATTGATCGGAGTCCTTATCTCATGGCTGGTATTGGCGAGGAAGTCTGTCTTCGCCTCACTTGCGCGCTTGGCCTCTTCCAGTGCTTTTTCCTGCTTGATCTTCGCTTTGACGACCTCGTACTGCGCCAGCCCGCAGAGTACGACGTTGACGAAGTACATCATCGGAAGACGCGAATAATAGGATTCCGGGAACTGATACCCCAAATCCCGAAGCGGCGTGTTCATGTACACGACCATGATGATGAAGAAAACCATATTGAAGTAAAGGCCGTAGGACAGGTTAAAGAAAAAGAATACGACCGGTACCGCAAGGAAGAACAGGAAGATACTCGTTCCGCTCGTGCCGCCGGTATAAAGGAAGAAACAGAACGTGATCCAGTAGACGAAGCACTGGATATTGATCGCCAGATGCATCAGCCATCTTCGCCTTTTCTTTCCGAATTTGCATATTGCGAAAAGCACTGTGGCGATGGCGGTCATGGACGCGCAGAAGAACGCGTATCTGGCCACAAGAAGATCACCCCGGATGAGATTATCGACGCACAGATAGATACAGAACGGAACGACCATCGAATACAGGATGATTGTCAGCGTCAGGTTGACGGTAACATAGCGTTCGTCGATGTGAAATCTTCTCTTGCCGTTCTTGCCGCTCATGAGATCCCCCCGGGTGTCCCTCGATACCCTTTCTCCCTGATATACTTAGTTCTTGCCGTCGATCAGTTCTTTTAAACGGGAAAGAAGATCCTTAAGTTCCGCCTTTCTCTCCCCTGCATTCTGCGCATCTGAAGCCCAGTTAAACTTCACCCACTCGGCAAAATCGGTGCTGACGTCGTTATAGAGCATCCTTGCGAACTCAAGCATATTTACATCGGAGTATTCATGTTTGATCTTGCCGGCGCGCACGGAGTCCCTGTCTTCTTCCCACAGAATATGTGTATCCCATCCGACAATGCAAAGCAGGGTGCCTGGCTCTGTATCCCCGACCACGCAGATCGGATTCTTGCTCTCAAGGCCGTGAATGGCCTGTCTGATCCACTGGAAAGGAATATCGTCCGTATAGCTTAGAGAATACTCCCTGGTCTGATGCAGCTGGAACCTTGCCCACCCGTCATTGTTCGGTATTGAAAGCACTTAGAATCACTCCTTCCTGCATCCCCTGTTTTATATTATACCATTTCATCAAGGAATTTAGAGGAGTAAAAAAGGAACCATCTCATAAATCCGAGATGGTTCCTGGTTTTTCATTTACTGAGTTATTTTCCGATTGCGATACAGGATCTTCGCCCAGCAAGGTATAGTGCGCGAGTGCTTTTCCCGTAGAGGAAACCGTATCAGACGTGGATCACATTTGCATACTGCTTCATGACCTGCGAAGAGCGGAGCACCAGCAGGATCTGCCAGATGGAAACGCCGATCGCCGCAATCGCCAGACCGATAAGTACGAAAGCTGCGACAAGTCCGAGTACCGGGAAGAAGCATGCCAGTGTGCAGACAACGATCGCACCGTATACATACATGAACACTCTCTTAAAGCTCTCCCAGGAGATCGCCATATACGAAGCGACATTATCGAAGCTGTTACTCATTGCTACCGCAAACTTCAGAACATACAGTACCGAGAAAACCGCAGCGAGGATCGCAAACGCCATGTTTGCCATGCCAGTCGTAGAGTTCGCCACCGCTGTAAAAGCACCGTAAATCATGTAGTAAAGTCCGGCTTTCTTGAAATCCATGTGAGAGTTCCCGAGTCCGAGAAGGATCAAACCGTAAAGGACCGACAGGCCTGCAGATACAACAGCGATGATAATCATGTACACTCTCATGTCAACATATAATTCATAATCATTCGCTGCAAGTCTCGTCAGGATCGTGGAAATGATATTCAGCGCAACACCGCCGATCAGGAGCAAAAACATCTGCATATATTTCTTCGAAAGCATCGAACAGGTCGAAACTCTCTCGTTGTGCTCGAGCTCTGCCTCGAGTGCCTTCAGTCTGTCATAGCGGGCAGCGCCCGTATCGCGGAAATCTCTCTGCTCGAAAGCTTCCTCTTCTACTTCCTGAGTCTCAGGAGCGAACTGTGCCGGCGCAAATCCCCCTGTCGGGAATGCGGAAGGGCGGGATGTTTCCTGAGCCTTCGGCTGCTCATCCAGCGCTCTCATGATCGACGGAAGTCCGTCGAAACTCTCTTTTTCCGGTTCTTTCTTTTCAAATGCGCCATCCTGCTCTGCAAAAAACTGCGCAATCTCGTCTTCTTGATTATACATACCCTTACCTTTTTACCTTTCGTCCTCCAAAAGAGGACTTTTAATAATCCATTCTATTTCACTATATCTTAATCATAAAACATTTACAAGTTGTTCTATTTACGGATATTCAAGGGATAAAGGCGGCATAAAAGCAAGATACGGCATATCAATTTTTTGCTCTCAGAGTTTACATAAAAAGACCCCGAAGTTCATTGTCCGAACATCGGGGCTTTTTATCAAAATACATGTCTTTACAGTTCCAAAAGCACCGGCCGGCACGGGGCTCCGTCGGCGCCGCCCAGATTGATCGGCGCGGTATTGAGAAGATACTTACCGACGGGAACTTCCGAAAGACGGATGCCCTCAAGAAGCACGACCTCCGCACCCAGCATGATCAGGTGTACTTCCATCGGTGCCATAAGAGGTCCCACCGTCTGGGACTCATTTCCATAAAGCAGGATACCCGCATCGACAAATACTTTTGCTGCTGCCGCAGTCATCGTGGTATCGCCTTTGACGAGGATACGCTTCGCCGCTTCAGGATCACATTCTCCAGCTTCCGAGAGGATACGCTTCGCGTCTTCTTCTGTCACATCTCCTTCATGCTCCGCCACATAGGCATAGCCGATGAATCTTTCCAGATCGACCTGATCGATCGTCTTTCCGCCATTGATAAAATGATACGGCGCATCGACATGCGTGCCGTTATGTGCACACATGTGAAGCGCCGTAAGGTTACAGACATCCCCGTCTCCGATACTGAGTTTGATCTCCCGTTCCGGACTCGGATCACCGGGATACACCTCACATCCGAATACTTCCTGGGCTATATCGTAAATCTTCATACTATTCTCCTTCAGATGCTCTCACCGACAAACAGACTGTCACACTATTATGCAGGTCTATTATGCAACTCTATTATGCAGTGCTATTATGCAGCTCTCACACATAATAGACGTAGTTCTCTTTTCTGTCGGCTGCCTCCTTCAGAGGTTCTGCCGCATAGCCCAGTGCACAGTGACCGATACCCTCGTAGTCACCTTCGATACCAAGCTTACGAAGCAGTGCTTTTCCGAAATCGGACTCAAATTCCTCTTTCGCTCTGTGGATCCAGATGCTGTTGACACCAAGACTCTCAGCAGCGTTCATGAGGTTTCCCATAACCAGGGATCCGTCATACACATAAGTCATGACATCCTTCTTCGCAAGAACGATCAGGATAACCGGCGCGCCGTAGAAAGGATCGAAGCCTTCGCCCCAGCCGCCGATCTTCCTGTTCTCTTCCGAGATCTGATCGCGAAGCACCTTATCGGTTACCGTGATGATGATCGGGCTCTGTCTGCCCATGCCTGTTGCCGCGTATGTTCCGGCCCTGATGATGGCGTCGAGGTCATCCTTCTTCACCATATCCGGCTTAAAGTTTCTACAGCTTCTTCTGGTTTCCAGTACTTTTAAAGTCTCATTCATAGTCTGTCCCTCCCAATGCTTTACGGCACACACAGTTAACGTACAAGTGCTTTTCACATATTGATATGAGCTTACTGCTCATATATCAAGTCTATCATCAGAACTTCCCAAAAGCATGTAAGAGAATTGACTATTCGTGTTTATATTTTGACCTTTTTACTCACCCGTCTCGCCCGTCTCACTCGTCTCGCCCGCGACGGAATAGTCTATCTCTCCGTCCCAGTCAAGCACTGTGGTGTGATGGAGATAGGCATCTTTGATCTGCGGATATTCTCCGTTTCGTACAGCCACATATTTTAACGTCCAGTCCGCATACTCCGGCGCCTTGATGAATTTAAGATTCCTGATCTTCACCTCTTCCGTCACCTTAAGCGGACGAGGATTGTTAGCCGGATTGGAAAGCCATGTATCATCGATAAACGCGCCACCCGAGTTCGTAAGGATGGATGTATAGATGTTGAATCCGCGCTGGTTGTACAGCTGCCTTGCCGGACCATCATCGATCCCACCTTTACTATTGATCAGATGAACGATTTCACTGGCATCGACCGTAAGTCCGTCAATGTCGATCCTTGTCGGAAGACTACTGTAATATCTCGTCGTCGTGCCATCCGCATTCTCCACTAAGATCGGTTCGTAGAGATACTCGTTTAACGGATTATAGATCGCCTGGATAAGATCACAGGTATAGTTGGTGCCAAGTTCCCACGTGCAGTTTCTGATGATGATATCTCCAAACCATGCACTTCCATAGTCATTGCGAAGATGGATAAAGTATTTAGATCCCATAACACGAACATTCTCCAGATACATCGTTCCAAAGCCGACGGCTGCAACGGACTTGCAACCGAGTGTTGAGTTTTTGACCGTAAGATTATATGTACCCTTATGCGCATCGACACGGTTGAGGCTGGAGTAGGTAACAGTAATACCCTTACAGTAGTTGGTACCGGTGGTGCCCCATCTCGTCTCATCGAGGATACCTGTCGGATCGCCTTTGCCGGAAGGATCGTCTCCATCACCTGCGCAGACGCAGTGGTCAATGACAAGGTTCGCTGCAAATTCAGCATAGTAATCATACGGAGAAGAATTATCGGTATTGTTTTTATAAACAAACGCAACGAGGTGGTTCGAGAATACACAGTTCGTCAGCGTGACATTAATACAATGATCGATACGGAAGAATCCCTGGATCGGAGAGCCCAGTCTCGGACGGATGACACCGTTTTTCTCAAGAGTCACTGCAAAAGTCGCCAGTTCACCTTTCAGATAGTGCTTCGTTCCATTCATGGTGACATTGGAACGGGTAATACTGATACCTCTCTTAACATAATGCTCAGAAGCAAGGGTATTTACGTATGTATTAAAGGTTCCGCCTTTAATGGTCAGGGGCGTCTCATCGATCGGATAAGCTTCGACCATGTTGATGTTGAACCAGTCCCACTGAATCGGGGTCGAGGAATCGATCGAACCATCCTGGTTTACGATGATGATCTCCTTCTGCGGTTTTCCGGCAGTATCCGAAGCAGCAGAAGAACCGAATCTTCCCCATCTTCTCTTCGAATAGGTCTCGAGGATAAACAGTGTGCGCTGCGGGAAGTTCTCTCCGGGACGCATGTCAAGCTGCGTTGTCGAACTCGAAAACTCCTTATTTTTAAACTGCAATTGTCTTGCGACATCCGGGTAACTGGAAGGTATGTTAGCTTGATACTCCGGATACTGGGAAAGCCTCGGATCCAGACCCAAATAGATGCCGAATCCGTCATTCATATATTTCTTATATGAGCTCTGACTCGGTTCCACAGTAAAGAGGTAGCAGTCTCCTTCCGAACTTCGATCTCCGGCATCGAGTGTCATCAAATCATCATGGATCTCAAATGTCGCTCCGGTCCAGTCCGTATCGGTCATGATCAGGGCGCCCTTCGGATTGCTCGGATCCATGTGATTGATCACATACGTCGCACCCTCATCTGCTTTTACGGGAAGATTATGCTCGTTGGCATATTCATGCGCACGGACTAAAGACATATAGTCATCCGGATCGCCGGGCTCTTTAAACATCGAGTAAGTAACATATGTTGTCGGGCCAACCGGATCTGTTCCGGAACTGCCAAGGCCCTTATAGTAATTGATCGCGGAGTTACAGTAGTTCATCAGGTTTGTAGCAACTGCCTTCATCGGCTGTGTCGCCTGACTGCTGTTCAGGATCTCTCTGATGTATGTCTCATAACTGTACGTCATGGTCGAGCTGATCTGACGGTCGCCATCTCTGAACACAAGCGTCATCGGGGTTCTGAAATAAAGTGCGGAAACGCCCGTAAACTCAACACGGTACAGTTTGTAGTACGTATCGTAGACAAAGTCACTCGCATATACTCTCTGCACGATCGGATATCCGTCGAAAGAATCGTAACTGATCTCCGCATAGACAGATTTTTCCGGTGCCTGCGGGATATCCACATAGGTCACCAGGTCGATCGTACTGTCGCACTCCAGTGCAATTCCTTTAAATGTGATCTCCGCTCCGGATATCGGTGTCTCACTGTGTGAAGATGTCAGCGAAGTCATCGGCTCAGATGCCAGTGCTTTTTGAGCCGAAGTCAGATCGGAATTGGCAAGGGAGCCCGTATGGAAGCCGAAGTAGTTCTGCGCCGCGGAACCGTAGTTCAGCATGTCGACAAGAAGTGT
>JAEEGL013823727.1_pt1 | contig 42410 bp, 47 predicted proteins | sample 9134231 | NCBI WGS metagenome assembly JAEEGL01 (sample SAMN16246548, study PRJNA631951) | gut metagenome | biome: gut microbiome; feature: rumen; material: fiber-attached | host: Bos | place: Iran: Karaj | collected 2018-10 | reverse complement strand
TTTTTGACTATGATGGAAACATAATCAGCAAGAGATATGGGAAGTAAATCTAAAGTGTCTTTGAATATGTATTTATAATAACGTTATAGGGGGAGTAAAAAGAAATTGAATACTAATTCTCAATTTGCGCAACAAAATATTTTTTACGCCCCTCTTCCAAGACATGGGATAGCCAAGCAATATCAAAACGTCATCGCAGCAGATATTTCTCTGATATTTGCACGGTATTTATTTCTTTTTGAACAACATACAATCTACCAAAATTCTTGCACTTTAAAAACACCGCAACTTAATGTCCCTCAAGGAAATATATATATGGGTACACGATACCTTGACCCCAAATACAGCCGCTGGATCAGCGTGGATCCGGCTTTGGGGGAGTACATACCTGCCGCTGGCAAGGGAAACTCGGAAAATGCGGGTAATCTGCCCGGTATGGGAGGCATCTATAATCACATCAATGGCGATTTGTACCACTACGCCGCAAACAATCCAATTAAATATACAGACCCAGATGGGCGATGTTCATATGGAAATATTTTATTTGATGATGATGGAAATGAAACTCAGTTTTCAAATGAAGATGTAAAGTTTATGGCTCAAACTATCTATGGCGAAGCTCGTAGTGAGAATCTAACTACCAAAAAAGCTATCGCATGGGTTATTAGGAATAGAAGTGAAACAAAAAACAAAACCATTGAAGATATTGTCACTGCAAAAAATCAATTCGATTGTTGGATTGAAGGAAATCCCAACTATGATGCAACAACAAATCCAGAAGAACATGCATCAAAAAGCAAGATTGATAAAGATGCATGGGAAGATTGCTTGAGCATTGCCAGAGAAGTTTTATGCGCACCAAAAGATGCTGATATAACAAACGGTGCAACACATTATTTTGATTCTAGTATTGAGTTACCATATTGGGCTGACCCCAAGAAAGAAAAGAATGTTAAAGAAGTCTCAATTTCTGGTGCTTCACAAGAAATCAAATTTTTTAAGGGTATAAGGTTTTAAAAAATGAAAAAGATATTTTTTGCACTGTTTTTTATTGTACTGGATTTTTATGCTTTAGCGGATGTCACATTTACTATTGACAAAAACAAGTCTATAAACATTCGAACAAGCGAAGACTCTTTGGAAGTATACTTTGATTTCATAAAAAATTCAAAACAAATCGACACCTATGTTATTGAGGCGATTGGACCCGACAGAACAGTTCAATCAATTTATCACTACAACATTGATGGATACGATTATATATTCATTGACTTTTATCTTGGAAATCCAGGCGGCTTTCAGAAAGTAAACAAACGCAATCTCTTTGTTTTTGAATTATTTAACAATCAAATTGTTCTAAAACATAATATTGAATTAACGAGTATAGTTTATAGTTCAAAGGCAAAAAAATATATTGACACACAAAATTATTGGTTTTTCTTTGAGCCAAGTACCAATTCCATAGTTCTTTATGATGAAAAAGATTTTATTTTAACGGAGCTGAAACGAATAAAACTAGGATGTAATAAGGCAGAATAAGACTCGGTGACATATTATAAATGGTAATTTTTTTATGACTACACAATTTCGTTTAAAAAATCCCAATTCCTCCCCACTCAAAAACTGGATTTCACTAGGAAAACATCTTGAAATTCGGCATAAAAACATTCCGTATTATGGCGATTTGTATGCATACGCCGCAAACAACCCGGTGAGATATGTGGATCCGGATGGAAGAATATATGATGATCCTTTTGAAAAAGAGTTTGTCTACCAAGTGTTAGGTGAGGTTGGTGTTTTTGCATATAACACTACAAGTTTTAAAATACTACCTAACGGTCGTAGAGGAGGTTCATTTGTCAACGGATGGATTTTCTATGAGGCTGATACATTTGTAAATCCAATGGCAAACGACAAGAATACATTTATTCACGAGTTGTTTCATCAGATTCAATACTATCAAAATCCACTTTGCCAGATTGATCTAATAAAAGAGTTTTTCCTCAATGAGCAGAAAGAGCATAAGGGAAGCATAAAAGAATATGAGACGATTTCTTTTCATGACGGAAGTATGTACACAAAGCCTATTTATGATGGAATACCAATTGAATCCTTTACTTATCAATACTCACCGTTCAACCTTTCAAAATACAAAACATTAAATGATTTACCTTTTTACGAGGCACAGGCCCAGTTTGTTGGTGATTATGCCACATTATATTTTGATGCCAGATTTGGAGAAGGATTACCCGGATATAAAAAATATAGATTAAGACAAATGGCACAAACTATGAAAAATTCTGGATATGAAGACACAGAAGGCAGTAAGATGGATTTTAAACGATATGGAATAAAGGCAGTAATATTTATTTTTTTCGCACTCTTTTCATTTATATCCATTTATTGTTATATTCCCAGCAAAGAACATAAAAAGCCATTGCTAAAATCAATATATATGGATGAAAAAAATCTTGTTACAATCATATTGGACAAGACCAACAAATCCAAGAAAATTGGTCAAATACATGAACTGAAAATTTATTACAGAGAAGATGTGTCTGAATTAGAAGAGAACGAAAATGAAATAATTATAAAAAAGGACGTATCCGATTATGTGGATAAATTCTATGAGAATTGTCCTTATAAAATTGAGATAAACTGGTTTGGAGGACATTTGTTTCTGGAAACAATTTTTCAAAATGGTCAGTTCACGGTATTAAAGGAAAAATATCTCGATAGGATATGATCGGATTTTTTGAAAAAGGGATAAAATGAACAGTAATATAAAACAAGTAAAGTCAACCAAATATTTTATTATCTCTATGTGCATAGCAACCAAGGAGCACCTGTATGAGGAGGAATCTGGATTCGATATCATCACTTTCCTCCTCCGCTACTCATTTCTGCTAAATGACACGACAGAACTCCAAAATTCCCGCGATCAAAAAACACCCCAACTTAATGCACCTCAAGGAAATATATATATGGGTGCACGGTACCTTGACCCCAAGTACAGCCGCTGGATCAGCGTGGATCCGGCATTGGGGGAGTATGCGAGCGGCTCTGACGCAGGATGCGGTGGAATTTATAATCATGTGAATTTTAATCTGTACCATTATGCGGGAAATAATCCGCTTAAATATACTGATCCAAACGGCAATTATTTAGAGGTAAGTGACAATGAAAATGGAACATATACTATCTTAAGTGGAGAGGCTAATACTGATAAAAATATTTATATAAAAAAAGATGGAATACGGACTGGTGATGTGTTAGGGAAGATGCTTACTGAGCATTCTTTCTTTGATGATGATGGATTAGTAAAGGATGCTGTTATAGATTGCGGTGATTCTTCTGGCCTCGAATTTTTGGATGATTTTAAAACAAATACGCCAAGTTTGTTCTATTACATGCCAAATGCTTTAAATGGGAAACAATATGATTTCAAAGATATTGGAAAAGATGGACGAAAAGGACTAGAGTTAAATCAATACCGTCACAGAGGAATGCAACTAGGATTAGATGAAAATGGAACCAAAGTTTTCGGTTCTGCACGAGATGTCGGAAATTATGCAGCCGGTTATTTAGCTGGTAAAAATGGACTTCGTTGGTCTGAGGCAAGACTCGGATTTGATGGACTGCAATCTTTTTCGGCTTCGAAGGCTGCTAAATCTATAAGACTCTGCACAGAGGGACCTGCTACACAGGCAGCTCAAAATTTAGGATTTAATGAAGGATATAATACAAAAACTGGTAGTATTATACGACAATGCCGAGCCGTGATTCAGGTAATAACTTTTCTGAATATTATATTTTGAGGAAAAAAATGAAAAATTATAAGCGACAAATATTTGCTATACTTATTGGAGTCATTGCTATTATTTTTGTTTTGTTCTCATATTATATCAAACAACGAATCGGATATGTTCTTTACAATTGGATGATAAATGCTTTTATGTGTATTATCATCGTCTATTCTCTTGTAATGATTTTTTGCATTAGAAAGTTCCATAACATTCTTATCCAAATTTTGTTATGCACCAGTATTTTCCTTATGATAAAATTTGATGTGCCGGATAGATTTGCATTGTGTATTGAGGTTCCCAAGTATGAAATGAGCATAAATAATGGTAGAGAATTTGGTAAAGTCATAGAAGATAGTAATGATTTTACGGTCTTTGAATGGGAACCGGGATTCCTTGATTATCAATATGTGCTTGTTTATGATAAGAGAAATATTATGGAAAATGCAGATTCAAAAATTTATATTTCCGAAGGGAAATTATATCGTTTATATAAAGCAAAGGATAATTTTTTCTTGTGCCTTTTATATCGATAATATTTTAGGGAATACGAATGAAGAACGAATTATTTACACAAGACCAAAATAAATTTCTTATTCTACTCAAATTCCATGGGATAGAGGATAGTAAAAAAGAAATGCAATCTGTGTCCACTCTAGTCCTCTTCCTCCTCCGCTACTCATTCCTGCTAAATGACACGTCCAAACCCCAAAATTCCTGCGGCTTAAAAACACCCCAACTTAATGCCCCTCAAGGAAATATATATATGGGTGCACGGTACCTTGACCCCAAGTACAGCCGCTGGATCAGCGTGGATCCGGCTCTGGGGGAGTATATACCGCAAGCCCCAGTTAGCGATGAAGCTCGTAAACATAACCAGAATTTACCAGGTATGGGAGGGGTGTTTAATCACATCAATGGCGATTTGTATGCCTACGGAGCAAACAATCCAGTGAGGTATGTGGATCCGGATGGAAGAAAAATTGATGCTGCAATAGAAATTCTTAAAAGTTCTAATAATCTTTCTGATAAAACAAAAGGGATAATAAGTGTTAAAAAAGTAGAAAATCTATATAAAGCTGAATCAAGAAGGCTTTCTTTTTTGGAGCGTATTGGAATAGATGGAGCAACTATTGGTAGAGGACAAGTTGGCGAAGATGCTTATAATGATGTTTGGAATCTTTTCAAAAGTGAGATGAAGAAGTATGAAAGCGAAGTAAGAAAAAAATTTTCTGGTGATTTCAAAAAGGATATGAAAAATACAGATCTTGAGGATTTTATTGTAGCTGCATATTTATCAATTTGTATTGACAGAAGACAAAAAGAAGGCAGATCTGCTGAAGATGCAGCAAAATTCGGAATAGGTTACTATCATGGCGGTAAGTCAATGATAGTAAAGGCACAAGCCAAGGAACCTAATATAATAACTTTTGCAGGAACTGAAAAAGCACTAAAAAACGGAACAAAAGAAGAAAAGGATCTGCTGAATTATATAATGGAGGTGTTTGATGAGAAATAATAAATTTTGTAGCACATTATTATGCTTGATAATTCCTTTCATTTTTCTTTCATGCAGTTATAAAGAAAGTTTTAAAGATAAGATTTTTGTTGATTATTACAACTACACAAATTATGACGTAGAGATTCAAGTTACATGGTCAAACAACAAAGTAGATAATACTTTGCTTCAAAAAAAAATGCAGAGGAGCAAGACTTATAGATTTTGGTTCAACAGTCGTCCAAATTCTGGTCTGGTAAAGTTAATATACAAGGGCGAACCAGTTGAATCAATAGAGTTAAATTTTCCTGGAGAAGGTCTTTATTCATATTGCGCCTATGGAGGGCTTTATACCAAAATAAATATTTTATTGGATGAAAACGAAGTGCCATATATAAAAATAACTGATGATGCTGAAATGGAAGTCTAGATTTTCTTTTGTTCCAGTATTAGGGAAATATATACCTAATAAATGGATTAATTCAATGATTTTAGATATTTCTTTATTTTGATTGTTTATTTTCACTCATATATTTAGTGAAAGGAGAATATTTTTTATGACTACACAGTTTTGCTCAAAAAATCCCAACCTCTCTCCCCTCAAAAACTGGATTTCAGTCGGAAAGCATCTCGAAATCCGGCGTAGAAACATGCCGTATTATGGCGATTTGTATGCCTACGCCGCAAACAACCCGGTGAGGTATGTGGATCCGGATGGACGAATTGTCAAATTAAAATGGTCTTCCGATGAAGAAAAGAATATGCTTCTCAAAGTAATAAATAATGTCTCAAAATATAAATATGATGTTTCTGCTGACGGATCCTTATATAGAGTTGGAGATAGGACTAACGGTTTCTTCGGACATGGCAGGTCGCAGAAAATCTCAGCGGCATTGGATGATGCCATTTCTCTGACAGACAAGACAATTACCATTGAGTTCAGCGAGATGCTCATTAATTACTCAAACGGTAACATACTTGTTGAGGACATTTGTACACAGTCAAACGGAGGCGTGACAACAGAAATGAACGGTGAAATACAGATTCATCTGTCCAAACGAGGAGGTGTGCTCATAAAATATGCGGACGGCTCAATGCATACACCAAAAACTGTTGAAGAACTTTTTATACATGAATTCTATGGACATGCATATCCTATTGCAAAAGGTGTAAATGGAAATGCCGTTGAGAAGGAAAACGAAATCAGAGAGGAGTTGAAGATGAAAAAACGAATGGAGGAGTCTGGGCATGTTTGCTTCGTTGAGAAATAGTAAAACTTCTAATATATACTTTTTATTTATTTTGATGCTATTTATATCATGTAAAACAAAAAACAAGAGGAGCCGATTCAACTTCCCGAGAATGTGCAGGTTGATATTATAAACACTACAGATTCCGTTGTATATGTCAACAATTTTTTTCAATTAACTGCCGTGGGAAAATTCAAAGACTCTAATGGCGAAAAAACTAGAAACATATACAGCATAAATAAAATGCCGTCATATTCAGACGATGAAGATTGTGAAATGGGGATTCCGTATCTGATACTTATTCCTAACCAAATAATAACAGTGTCAGTTCCCAGAGATGGAATGCGTGAGCCAGAAGATATCCTGCTGTGGGTGTGCAGGGAAAATCCTGCAAAGGATAAAAACCGTCTGCCTACCATGGACGAGTACAGAGAATCGTTGCTAAAAAACGGAGGCGTACACTTATCATTTTGTCAGGACAAATATAATACAATAAGTTTCAAGATAAGCGAGTTGTGGACCATGCCGGCTACAGAAAAAGCCATAAGAGACATTGAAGATTTTGTAAACGAGGATTTCTATGAGAAGTGGCTTCATCGAGATGGCATTTTCTATTACGATGGGGAGTAAAATTACGAAATTTATTGTAAACTATCTTGCTTGACAATAAAAATTAAAAGGTGTATAGATTGAGAAATGACCGACAGAGAAACGAAACTCGCGCATAGAAATATCCTCACCTCCCTGCTCATAACAACATCAGAACAGAGTACACGACAGGGCTTCGTTACCGACTTATTTCTCTTCCTCCTCCGCTACTCATTCCTGCTAAATGACGCAACCAAACCTCAAAATTCCCGCGTTCAAAAAACACCCCAATTTCCCACACCTCAAGGAAATATATATATGGGTGCACGGTACCTCGACCCCAAGTACAGCCGCTGGATCAGCACGGATCCGGCTTTAGGTGAGTACATACCTGCCGCTGGCAAAGGAAACTCGGAAAATGCAGGTAATTTGCCCGGCATGGGAGGGGTGTTTAATCACATCAATGGCGATTTGTATGCCTACGCCGCGAACAATCCGGTGAGGTATTTGGATCCGGATGGGAGAAAAACCAAAAACGCAAAAGTTCAGGAATTGATTAATAAATTGGGAGAAAACCCTAAGTCTCTCATATCTAAAGATTTAACTATTGTTAATGATTTAAAGGATGCTGGATGGACATTTATAGGAAATGATGCAGAGGAAATTTGTGCTACTGCGCTAGATCTAAAGAGTTTAGCGAAAGATGATGGAACCATGGTAAATTCATTTATTAAAACTAAATCTATAACATCTATAATTACAAAAGAAAAAAACATTACAGAATCTTTTTCAAATGCTAAGGAAGTCTATAAAAGTAGAGCTATCGGTGCCAAACCATCTATTATTACAGAAAGAAATTCAAGTCCTGCTACTGAAGAACAAAAAATAAGTACTTATGAAATGCAAATATATACAGCAACTAAGATAGATCCAGAGACAGGTAAAGAAGGAAAAATTTCCCAATCTTTTATAGATATCAACAATGATGGGAATATAGATTTTAAAATGTGGGGATATAATGAAATATATGATGAAAACTAAAAGAATATTATTTGCCTTTATCAGCCTTATTTTTATGGCTTGCAGTTCAATCAAAAACGAGCAACATGGCACGAAAGGGATTGAAGAAAAAATGACGCTGGCTGTTGAAAAAGCAGGGATACGAAACAATTATATCCAGTTTATGGAGATGTTGGAGGATTCAAATCGAGTCAATGCATATTCCGAAAATATTATAGAAGATTTAATTTCTAATGAATATAGGGAAGGTGACATTCATAAACTTTTTAATGTTGAAATTGAAAAGGTCTTCTTCAATGAAATTCTACACCTCAAATGGAATATAGTTGGTACAACTTCAATGATATACATAATTGATGGGATAAAATATGTTGCTCATTATGTAATTGATTTTGACACTGATGCTCCAAACATTTATACTTTGGTATATGTGTATTCAAATCAGGAAAAAACGAATATAAGAGTTTTTTACAAAATAAATTATAATCTTGAGTACTATATATTAACAAGTGGGGATGAAAAATGCAATGTTTTTTTCTGATAAAAATCAGTCTATGCTTTTTTATATTCTTTGTAACTTGCTCATTGAACGAAACAGTAGTTATTCATCCCACCAAGGAGACATGCTTGGCAAATCCATTTTTTCACCCATGCATTTAATGAAAGGAGAATATTTTTAATGACTTCACAAGTGTGCTTAAAAAATCCTAATTTCTCTCCATCTAAAAACTGGATTTCAGTCGGAAAGTATCTCGACCTCCGGCACAAAAACGTTCCGTATTATGGCGATTTGTATGCCTACGCCGCGAACAATCCGGTGAGGTATGTGGATCCGGATGGAAGGATTTATAAAAATGAATTTGAAGCCATTTTTGTAGAGCAAGTATTAGGTGAAGAGGGACTTGCAGTCTATTATTGCTCTAACTTTTTACCATGGGCACCAGAGGATTGCGGTATTTCTTTGCCAATTCTACCCTTTATGTTTATTGCTTATGACAAAGCTACATATGATAATTCCATCTTAAATAACAAAAACACTTTTATACATGAAATCTTCCATCAAATTCAATATTTTTCAGATCCCAAAGCATTTGTAAAATTGGTTGGAGAATTTTTTTTAGACGAACAGATGGCTAAAAAGGGAAGATTGATAGGTTATGAAACACATTATTTTCAAGGCAATGGCGGCATGTATACAACTCCTGTTTATGATGGAAACACTGTAAGCCGTTATGTATATCAATATGAAAAATTTAATCTTACTAAATATAAAACCTTGAGCGATTTACCCTTCTATGAATCACAGGCACAGTTTGTTGGAGATTATGCGGATTTATATTATGAAGCAAGATACGATGAAGGACTTAATTCTTATGATCAATACATATTAAAACAAATGGCTAGAATAATGAAAAATTCTGGTTATGAAGAGACGGAGGCTGTAAAATGGATAGAAAGCAATATAAAATAATAACTATTCTTATCGGTCTATTTTTCATTGCTTTTGTTTTCTCTGGTTGTTTTATAATTAAGCGGAACACTAAAGAGTTTAAGAAACCATTATTAAAGTCAATTTATATTGATTCAAATAATATTGTAACAATTAAATTGGATAAAACAAATGAATATAAACATTTTGGTGAAATTTATGAAATGAGACTATTCTATTTAGTTCCAATTTTTGCATATGAAGAAAATGAAACTGAGATTACCTTGAAAGAAGATATATCTGATTATAAAGATAAATTTTATGACGGTTGTGATTATAGAATTGAAATTAAATGGTACGGAGGACATTTGTTTCTGGAAACAATTTTTCAAAATGGTCAGTTCACAGTATTAAAGGAAAAATATCTCGATAGGATATGATCGTTTTTTTTGAAAAAGGGATAAAATGAACAGTAATATAAAACAAATAAAGCCAACCACATATTTCATTATCTCTATGTGCATAGCAACTAAGGAGCACCTGTATGAGGAGGAATCTGGATTCGATATCTTCACTTTCCTCCTCCGCTACTCATCTCTTCTAAATAACACGTCCAATCCTCAAAATTTCTGCGCTGTAAAATCATCCCAATTTCCAACACCTCAAGGAAATGGAGAGATGGGGACACGATACCTGGACCCCAAGTACAGCCGCTGGATCAGTGTGGATCCAGCTTTGGAAAAGTATGTCCCGGGTGCTGGCAAGGCTAACGCGAGGGATTCCGGCGGACTTCCTGGTATGGGAGGGCTGTTCAACACAGTTAACTTGAGTCTGTTCCATTATGCGGGTAATAATCCAAAAGGAGTTTCATTAAAAATTGGAGCAGGCTTATGACTATTAAATTTTTGCTATCGATAATATTAATTGCGCTCAGCATTTTTTTATTTGTAAAATATGTAAAAGCCTATAAAGTGTATAGTTCTGACTTGGATAAATTATTTGATTTTCTGTCCGAGAAAGCTGACTATGATGCGCTAAAGTCATTGGGGGCAATCAATCCATTTGGAAAAAAGGAAAAGTGGCATGTTCCAAGTCGAAAAATCAGAGAATATTTGGATTCGCGGGAAGACCTCAAAAAAGACGCTGAAGTAAAGAAGTTTATGGAAAGACTTGATATTTTTGAAGGTGCATTTATGGGATATTACATTTTACCAATAGTGCTGGTTTTTATTGTATGTTTTTTATACACCTCGTCTTAGTTGAAAATTTAAACTGCCGTATATATATAAAACGAAAATGAATAATATAGCATTGGAACTGAAAAACAAAAAAATCCTCATCTCCCTGCTTTTAACCACATCAGAGAAGAGCTCACAACAAGGCTTCATTGCCGAACTGTATCTTTTCTTCATCCATTACTCATTTTTGCTAGATAAAGCGACAGAACTCAAAAATTCCTGCGTTGTAAAAACATCCAAACTTTCGGCCCCTCAAGGAAATTAAGCAAGATAACATCCCTAAAAGAAAAGCTGAATGATGATTCATTCATTTATCGCCCCAACAAAAATAATTATGCAGCAGTGGTTGCTGCGGATAAAAGCAGCAGGAGTTAGAAAAATAAAATTTTGAAAGACAAGTGCGTCTCAATTGACAAACCCAACAAGAAATGGTAATGATGTATTAGAAGGAATCATAGTGCATGAAGTTTCACATTTTAAAATAGGAACGGATGATTTAAAAATAACTGTTGATGTCAATGAGGTGACAACATACGGAACAGATCTAGCAGGAAAAGTGCCTCGTGGTGTCAAAATAAATAATGCGGATAATTGGGAGTATTTTTATGAGAAACATTTTTGCAATGGTCTTTAATTCTTTTATTTTAATAATTTGTGGAGGAAGTGTATTGAATACAGGAAGCTATATTTTTCACGAAACAGTGACAATGCTTCCAGTTGAAACAGACGGAAGTGCTAGCAGTGATGTTTTATATGTTTATTTCGGTGACTGGCCACAGACAATAAAAAAAACGGATGTTGCGATTGACGAGACAAAAAGAATAACAATTGGTTTTAATACATATTATCTTGGAAGTGATAATTGTTATTATGCTAAAGTTGTAGAGCATGGGTATTATTCCAGCCACAGGTATTCTGATGGTAGTCCGGTCTTACATTCATGGCCACAAGATGAAAAAATAAAGTATTTCAAAGTTGAGCCAATAAAATGGCGTGTGCTGACAAAGAATTACAAAGGAACAAAGAGAGCTTTATTGCTTGCAGAAAAAATTTTGGATACACAAATTCCATTTTATGATGACTGCTATAACTTCTGTGATTACAAAACCAGCTCTGTAAGATCTTATCTTAATACAAAGCTGTACACAAATGAATGTTTCTTAAAAAGTGCATTTACAGAAAAGGCTCAAGATAAAATATCTTTTACTGATCTTTCAAATGAAGACGGTATAATTATATCAGATAAAATATTTCTGCTGGGCTTGGAGGATATAAGAAATCACGATTATGGTTTTGATGAAACAGATTTAAATACTCGAGTAAAATATCCAACTGATTATGTCCTGGCAAAAGGAATATTTACAAATATGTATTTTGGATCTCCTTGGTGGTTAAGTTCTACGCAAGGGACGGAGGGAAAAGCATGGTGCATTTCATCTAGTGGTAAAGAATCTTGTTGTGAAGCAGAGGAAATGGCTAATGGTATTGTTCCCGCTTTAACTATTTTGCTTCCTGAATAGGTGTAACAATAGCGAATAATTATTGCGTTTACTTTTTTTATAAACACTGGAAGGAAGAAAAATGTTTTCTTTATCGAGGCCACAATTTTAATGAAAAGGCAGGAAACCACTATGATTATTAGTTTTGTCAAAGAGGATGTAAACGCATACAAATACAATCTTCCACCGAGTATGTGCATCATTAGTGCTACAGTTGAAAGGAAAGGTGATTGGCAGAATGCGTTGCAGCTGGCAGCGGATGTGTTAAGATCAAAATTGGAGCCGTTTGGCGAGAAGTGGAAACTTTTCCTTTGGTTAAAAACAGATAGTTATACTTCATCGAGGTTCAGAAGGAACAAGCATATTTGGAATAATCAAAATTTGAAATGGCTCAGAAAGGATCAATGTATTTTGCATTCTCATAAAGATAACGATGAAGAATTTTATTCAGCAACTGCAAGTGTTGATAAAACACAATTAGAATCATGTTTGGATTTTGTAAGGACAAACAAAGAATCTTTTTTATTTGCCCTAAATGATGAAAATAAAGACATGGATATATTGGATTCATTTTTGAGCGAGAACTGTTCAGATTTTGAAAAAATTGTTAGTTTTTTCTTTGAGAGAAATATTCTCTTTATAAGAGTTTTTGGTAACTTTGATGATAAGGAACTTTCTCTTGATTTCTTCGGGCAAGAACAGTCCCTGTCGGAAATGTTCGGCGATATGGCGAAATAATTCAGGTTTTGATTTTATTGACGATACAGTAAATGTTAAGCTTGATTTTATCCGTGGTAGATAGTAGAATTGGAATATGAAAAAAATAGATTTCAAACGACGCAAAATAATCCTTATAGTAATTTGTATTTTCTTATTAATTCTTCTGGGTATCTTTTGCCTTTGGAAGATCAATATAACATGTCAACAAAATAAAGAACATTCACTGGTTCATAAGTCTGAATTCTATAAGCTGATGTATAAGGAAAAAGATATTGATTTTATTAAAACTGCTGAAAAAGAATTGGAAAACATTGATTCATACATAGAACGCTACAAGGAAGACTTTCCATTTTATTTTTATATTAAAATCCAGAGGGATTGTCTGTTCGGGGAACTCAACAACAAAGTTTATCATCTTTTACTGAATAATCAAATAATCAGCGAAGATACGGATTATGATTCATATTTAGAGCAGCACCCGGAGACTCTTTCGAGTCTTAAAGAAAAAGGGAGAATCCTGGAGTATAAAGAAATCGATTACATAGATTTATTCAGAAAGTATTGTATCGAGTGGGATAAATATGATGAATATCTTTATTTTTGCGAAAAATATTCTATAACACCAGTAAAAGAAATCACAGAATACGATAAACAAAACAATGATTCTGATGCTCAAAAATATTTCCCAAAAGGAGTATTTAGTCAATTTCAGAATGAATATCTGTCTAGTTTTCTTGATTATTTTGATCCCGTTAGTATTGTGTCCATGAAAAAGGGGCAGAACGAAATCAGGTTTTATTGCATTGATTCAGGAATGATGAAAGTTTCATATTCGTATGTCATTAATGTCAACTGGACAAGGTTTTCAAGAAGCATGGAAGTGATAGTGGAAGACAGTCCGGCCAGACATGAAAAAATTGAAATCAGTAAATCGGAGTTGGATGAACTGATTGATTTGCTTGCTGAATGTGATTTTTACAATCAGAAAATAAGCAACGATATAAAAGCCTTCGACGCTAATGAATATATTTGTGAAGCGAATATCAATGGGAAATATAAGGTTGTCTCACGTTGTGACTATTCCATGGAATCTTTTATGTCCCTAATTCAAAATTTTCTGGTCAAAAAAACAGGGGGTGCTCCCCATCAAGGTAAAAGAACCTGGGAATTTTTACGGAAATAACTTTTATAAGGTGGTATGGAACTGTCATCTGCCTCGAAAATGTCCATAAGCCCCTTAATCTCATATCCTTGCTTGAACATGAACTTGATTCCGGGTATAATAATGAGGTCTGGGGCTGGTGACAGAAATTGTGGGCTCACAGATTTGTGTAAGATGAAATATGACAAATGAAAAATCAGTTTCCCAAAAGGGGAATACCGTTACTTGGACAGTGCGCTATGCACTTATAAACATCACGTATTTTGCGGCCTTCTGTACCGTTCATGCCTATGCAGCCGTATTTCTTCTTGCGAATGGATTCTCAAACACACAGGTCGGAATCCTTCTTGCGGTCGCGAATATCATTTCCGCAGTCTTCCAGCCTTTCATTGCCGGAGTGATTGACAAGCCGGGAGCTCTGACCAACCGACGCTTTATCCTCGTTTCCGTCCTCATAATTCTTGCGGGTTCGGTCGTGCTTCTTTTTTCCGCAAAAAGCAAGGTCCTGATTTTCATAATTTACGCGCTCATTTACATGATTCAGTTTTCCTATCAGCCTGTGATGACCGCCCTTTGCTTTGAGTACCAGAAGGCAGGATGTCCCATCTATTACGGACTTGCCCGGGGATTGGGATCCGCTAGTTTTGCGTTCATGTCCGCGTTCATCGGCGGGATTGTCGAGAGGCATGGAGTGAGCGTCCTTCTTTTCGTGAACATAATCACCATGCTGCTTTCCGCCCTGATTATTTTTACCTTCAAAAAGCCGGTTCCCAAAACTGATTCTGGACTGGATTCTGAGACAGATGCCGTGGATGAAAAATCACCTGCCAAATCAGATGACGGAGCCGTGGAAAAATCTGCCGCTCACAACAACATCGGGGATTTCGCCCGCACTTATCCTGCGTTCATGCTTTTTCTTGTCGGAACAATCTGCTTCTATTTCGCCCACAACATGATCAACGATTTTATGATTCAGATTATCCGCTCGCTCGGCGGTGGTGAGAAGGAGCTCGGATATTCGAATTTCCTTCAGGCGATTCTGGAGCTTCCCGTAATGGCTCTGATCGGTTTCGTGCTTAAGAAAATCTCTTCGCGGAAAATGCTCGTTTTTTCGGGCGCGGCTTTTTTTGTAAAAATACTCATTCTTTTGTTCGCGGGAAACATGGCGGTATTCTATTGCAGTCAGTCCATGCAGCTTTTTGCATACGCGGTTTTCATCCCTGCGGCGGCTTATTACGTGAGTCAGAACATGGAGGAGCTGGATCAGGTGAAGGGTCAGGCCTACATTACGAGCGCGATTACCCTGGGCGGTGTTTTTTCAAATCTCATAAGCGGAGTGATCCTTGACCATTTCGGAATCATGCCCATGCTTTTGACCGGAACCGTGGTCTGTGGCGTCGGTGTCCTGATTGCGTTTTTTGCCATGCGGAACAGAAGGAAGCCGCTTTCGGATTAAAAATCCTTTTCTATAAATTTTTGGGAGTTTGTTGTATGAGAAAGTTGCTTGTTTTTATCTGCGTCATGTTCTGCTTTTGTTGTTTCGTGAGTGCACAGGAGAGTGCGCAGGACAGTGTTGAGACTGAGGAGAAAAGCGAGGAGGAGCAGGGGGATTTCCGGAATTTTTTTGTGCCGGACTTGAGCTTTCAGGCGCTGCAGATCGGTGAGAAGGATTGGGTATTTTCTCCGTCAGCGTCCCTGCGTTATATCAGGACAAAAAATGACGGGGTGGAATCATCGCAGCCGGATTCCCTCATGGTGGCAGCGTCATATACGCCGAACATTTTTACCGCCGGGCTTGGAAAGGACAATGTGCGGTATCTTCATTCCCTTAGTCTGATGGGAAGCGTGGGGTTCGGAAAAAACAATCTTCTGGTCCTTGTCTCAAGCGACGGAGAGGTTCTTTTTTCTGACATAAGGACGATTTTCGGAGGTCTGCTCTATACGCACGAATTTTTTAAGAACGACTCTTTTTCCCTTTCTCTCGGCGCGGGACTCGTGGTTGGTGATTTGGGAATTAAAATCCGTGGAGTGAACATTTACGTTATTCCACTTCCCATGTTCAGCCTGAGCTATTCTTCTGACATCCTGGACGCGTCTCTTTCACTCTTGGGGCTTAATCTTACGCTTTTCCCGAAAAAGATGTTCCGTTTTGAAGGCCAGTGCGCAATCACAAGATTTGACTCAATAAGGAATCTGACCTTTGACTGCAAGCTTGTCTATTATCCGCTGCACAATACTGAGGCCGGTGATTTTCTTGCGGTCGCTGCCGGGGTTATGAACGAGGAGACTTCATTTTCACTTCGCGACAAGGATAAGTACGGATGGCAGTATTATTGTGTGTACGGCGAGGTGGACGCTTCTTTGGTGCGGATCAAGGCCGGATATCATTTCAACGGAAAGAATCTGCTGGACGACGAGCCTGTTTCTGATTTGCACAAGGGATTTTTTGCGTCAATTCAGGCGATGTACTTCTTTTAAATCTTGCATTTTTCTGCGATTGTGATATACTAGTATGCGAGGTAAACTATGAGAGCTTTTTTGGACGATGATTTTATACTGGAAAATGATTCCGCGAGGATTCTTTATCACAAATATGCAAAGGACGAGCCGATTTTTGATTTTCACAATCATCTTTCGCCACAGGAGATTTTCGAGAACAAGAGCCTTGGAAATCTTGCGAATGCGTGGCTTGACCATGACCACTACAAATGGCGTGCGATGCGTGCGTTCGGTGTGAGCGAGGAGCTGATTACAGGACACATCAGAAAGGACGGAAGCGTAAAATCCGACGAGGAGCGCGGGGGAAAGGACGCTGTTTTGAAGGCCGATTACGAGCGTTATCTTGCGTTCGTGCGTACCCTGCAGCATTGCGTGGGAAATCCTCTCTATCACTGGAGCCATCTGGAGCTTGCGCGTTATTTTGGAATCAATGAGCCTCTCACCGAAAAAAATGCGGAGGATGTCTGGAATAAATGCAACGAGCTTCTTGCCCGCCCTGATTTTGGTCCGCGTGGTCTTTTGGAAAAAATGGGAGTGAAGGAGCTTTGCACTACCGACGACCCCCTGGACAGTCTTGAGTGGCACAAAAAAATCGCCGCCGACTGGAAATCCGTGAAAGTGCTTCCCTCGTTCAGGCCCGATCTGATCGTGAATGCCGAGAGTCCTGATTTTCCTTCCTATATATTGCGTCTTCAGGAGATGGACGGCAAAAGGATAATGGAGCTTTCCGACATGATGGAAGCCATTGCCCGACGCATGGATTATTTCAAGGAAAACGGTTCCGTTGTCAGCGACCATTCTTTGGAAAGCGATTTTTATCTTCCCGCACGTTATGAGGACGCGAGCTATATTTTCCAGAAAGCATGGATAGGAAAAAAACTTACCCGCGAGGAGCTTGCGAAGTACAAGGGATGGATTTTGCCTGAGCTTGGAAAACTCTATGCGCAGAAAGGATTCGTGATGCAGATTCACATCGGTGCTCTCAGGGACAACAACCGCGCCATGTTCGACGCAGCCGGTAAAAACATCGGTGAGGACAGCCTGAATGATTTTAATTTCGCGCCGCAGATTGGTGCCGTCCTGAATTCAATCTACTCAGCCGAGCCCGGAGCGCGTACCATTCTTTACAATCTGAATCCCAAGGACAATGAGGCTCTTGCGACTATGGCCGCCAATTTCCGAAACTGTCAGGCAGGTCCCGCATGGTGGTTCAACGATCACAAGGACGGAATTGAGGAGCAGATCCGCGTGTACTCAAGGACTTCGGTTCTGGGACGCTACGTTGGCATGCTGACCGACAGCCGGAGTTTTCTTTCTTATCCGAGACATGAGTATTTCAGACGCATCCTGTGCAATTACATCGGCTCCCTCGTGGAGAAGGGCGAGTTCCCGTGGGATGAGGAGTCGCTTGGAAAAATGGTCCGGGCAATCTGCTACAAGAACTCCGAGGATTTTTTCTTTAATCGCTGAGAGATTGACAGATCCTTTTCGCGGTGCTAGACTTGAATCATGAAAAAAGTTTTTATTCTGATTCTTTTGGCGCCGCTGCTTGTTTGTCTCTCTTGTGGTAATATGCGCAAAGCGGAGGATTATGTTCCTCCCGAGGATTTGTGCGCCGACATTCAGATCATTCAGAGAAAAATTTCGCAGTCCCTGATGAGGGACCTTTATTCGCCGGAACCCTTCGAGCAGATAAAAAAATCCGTGATGAAAGGAAAGATGGGCAGGCTGGACTGTGTTTTCAAGATAAAGGAAATCCTCTGCTCTTATCATATCAGTCATCTGAATCTGGTTCCGAACGATGATGACCCGACCAGTTTTATCTGTATGCCTTTCGGACTCTTGCGTTTCGGCGATGAGTATCGGGTGATTTATGCGACGGAGCCGTATCTGGGATTCCTGGACCGGAAGGTGGTTGAGCTGGGAGGTCTTCCCATTGAGGAGGCCCTTGAGAAATACAATGCCTTCAGCAGCTATGAGACCGAGTGCGGCGCGAAATATTTTCTGGAAGGATATTTGTCTTTGCCCAGATTGAAACATGCGGGGCTTGTGGACTCGAACGATGAGATCAGCATAACTTTGGAGACCCCTGACGGTGACAGAATGACGCAGACTTATCCTTTCGTGGATTACAGGGACGATCCTCTTTTCTACAATGTCTGGGGCGATGGATATCCGTATGACATTTATTTTTCCTATGAGAATTACTCGCTGAAAAAGAATCCGGCGAAAAGGATGATTTATATTCCATATACTTCCTGCTATGAAATCTCCGAGTACACAATGGCGGATTTATTTTCGGATTTGCTGGGCGAGCTGCGGACCGGACTCTATGACACTGTGGTTTTTGATGTGAGGAGAAATTCCGGCGGGGACATGTATTTGCGTCGGAAGATTCTGTATGAGTTCCGTTGTTGCAAAGATGAGCTGGAAAAATATAATATTGCGATTGTCGCTGGCGGGCGGACTTATTCTGCGGCATGCTGGTTCATGAATGATTTGTTGCAGTATTTTCCTCACGCGAAAATCTTTGGGGAAGAGACGGGGCAGGCTGTTTTCAATTACACGAATGTAATTCCGCTTGAATTGGATAATTTGAAGTGTGATTTTTCCTGTCCGAGGGCGAAGGATAACATTCCGGTCCTCAGGGAACGCTGCGAGGATATTCACCGTGGCGTTATGCCGGATTTTGAGGTGCACGAGGATTTCAGGGAGTTCCAGAAAGGCAACGATGCTATTTATGACGCGATTTATAATTTTTTTGAAACGTATAAAGGTTGAGGAAAAATTGCGGAAAATGATGGATTTTAGGTGACATTTTTTTGCGAAAGTGATAGAATTAATTAACTGGAATACTAGTATGGGAGTTCTAAAAGGGGCAGATATGAACGACACATTGAAGAAGATTGGTGCGACCGGGATTGTTCCGGTTGTGGTTTTGAACAGGGCGAGCGATGCGGAACCCTTGGCGGAGAGTCTTTTAAACGGAGGTCTTCCATGTGCGGAGGTGACTTTCAGGACGGACGCGGCTGAGGAGAGCATTCGTGCCATAGCGAAAAAGTTTCCCGAGATGTTCGTGGGTGCGGGAACCGTTCTTACGACTGAGCAGGTAGACCGTGCGGTTGATGCCGGGGCGAAGTTTATCGTGAGTCCGGGGCTGAACCCGAAGGTGGTTGAGTACTGCGTGAAAAAGGGATATCCTGTGACTCCGGGAATTATGACTCCGACAGAGCTTGAGGTGGCGCTTGGATTCGGTCTTGACGTGGTGAAGTTTTTCCCTGCCGAGAATGCCGGTGGTCTCAAGATGATAAAGGCGATGAGCGCTCCGTACACGATGATGAAATTCATGCCGACCGGTGGAATCAATGCGACGAACGTGAGGGACTATCTTGCGTGCGACAAAATCCTTGCGTGCGGCGGAAGCTGGATGGTCAAGGGCGACCTGATTAATTCCGGGGATTTCGCGAAGATTGAGGAACTGACCAGGGAAGCGGCTGCGATCGTAAAGGAAATCCGGGGATAGTGGAAAGTTGAGAGTGGAAAGTTGAGAGTGGAAAGTGGAAAACTGAAAGTTGAGATTCCGAATCAAGTTCGGAATGACGAATATTATGGAGGATAAAAGATGAAGGTTGTTACTTTTGGTGAGATTATGTTAAGGCTTGAGCCTGAGGGATATTTCCGTTTTGTTCAGGTGGACAGGATGACTTCGACATTTGGTGGGGGAGAGGCTAACGTGGCCGTGTCTCTTGCAAATTACGGGCTTGATGCATATTACGTTACCAAACTTCCAAAGCATGAGATCGGACAGGCTGCGATCAACAGTCTGAGGCGCTATGGCGTTCATACGGAATGCATCGTGCGTGGGGGCGACCGTGTTGGAATCTACTATAATGAGCGTGGGGCAAGTCAGCGCGGATCCAAGTGCATTTATGACCGTGCCCATTCATCGATTGCCGAGGCGGTTCCTGAGGATTTTGACTGGAATGCGATTTTCAAGGACTGCAAGTGGTTTCATCTGACGGGAATTACTCCGGCTCTGGGAGGCAATCTTCCGAAAATCTGCGTTGAGGCTTGCAAGGCGGCTAAATCTGCGGGTGCGACCGTGAGCTGTGACTTGAACTACCGCGGAAAGCTTTGGACCCGTGAGCAGGCTAGGGAAGTGATGAGCGAAATCTGCAAGTACGTGGACGTGTGCATTTCCAATGAGGAGGATGCGAAGGATGTCTTCGGAATTGAGGCGGAGAACACGGACATCAACGGTGGAAAGCTTAACAAGGAAGGATATAAATCCGTGGCCAAGCAGCTTGCGGACAAGTTCGGCTTCAAAAAGGTGGCCATTACGCTCAGGACCTCAATCAATGCGAACAGGAACAATTGGGCGGCGCTTTTGTATGACGGCAAGGACTTCTGTTTTTCCAAGGAATACGAGATGTACATTGTGGACCGTGTTGGCGGCGGGGACAGCTTCGGCGGCGGACTGATTTATTCGCTTTTGAACGGCAAGTCAACTCAGGACGCGGTGGATTTTGCTGTGGCGGCTTCTTGTCTTAAGCACAGTATCGAGGGGGACTACAATATGGTCTCGGTGGATGAGGTGGAAAAGCTTGCTTCCGGCAACGGTTCGGGAAGGATTCAGCGCTAAGATTTGAAATAGGGATGTGGATTTGTGTCCGCATCCCTTTTTTAATCAGGATTTTATGCTTGCACAGAGAGACCTTCAGCGATTTTCTGTACTTCCTCGGGCGGAAGACCTATGCACCGGGAAATCATCTCTTGTGAAATACCCTCTTTTAAGAGGTTCGCCGTGGCTTCAACAGCTTTGTCGTAAACACCGTCCTCGTAGCAGACCCTTTTGAACTCTTCCTCGTCAAATTCCGTCAAACTCATGCCAAGTACCTCCGCTTTCTGTCTTTTTAAGAATCATACAACATTTTCCATTTTTTTTCAAATTTCATAAAAAAAACTTGCCGAAATCCGCTTTTTTTATTATCTTTTTTAGTACGAACAAATGGCCGGTTCTAGGACCGGTTTTTATATAGGAGTAATAAAAATGGCTAAACAGTTGATTTACAATGAAGATGCCCGCAAAAAGATGTTGAGCGGTGTTGAGCAGATTGCACGCGCAGTAAAGGTAACGCTCGGTCCCTGTGGCCGCCTTGTCATGCTGGACAAAAAATATGGCGCACCCACAATCACTAAGGACGGTGTTTCCGTAGCCAAGGAAGTGGAGCTCAAGGATCCCTACGAGAACATGGGAGCCCAGCTTTTGAAGGAAGTCGCTTCAAAGACCAACGACGTTGCCGGTGACGGAACCACAACCGCTACGGTTCTTGCTTATGCCATTGTCCGCGAGGGACTCAAGGCTGTTTCTGCCGGAATGACACCTATTCAGATTAAGAGGGGAATCGACAAGGCCGTCGCTCTTGCCACAGCTGAAATCAAGAAGAACTCACGTGCCGTCAAGGACAATGCCGACATCACACACGTTGCGACAATCTCCGCGAACAACGACCCCGAGATTGGAAAAATCCTTGCCGATGCCATTGAGAAGGTCGGAAAAGACGGAGTTATCACCGTTGAGGAGTCCAAGAACATGGACACCACAGTTAAGACCGTTGAGGGAATGCAGTTCGACCGCGGATATATCAACGCATATTTCGTGACCGACCGCGAGCGCATGGAAGTTGATTACAACGACGCATATATCCTGATTTATGACAAGAAGATTTCCACAATGAAGGACATCCTTCCGCTTCTTGAGAAAGTCGCACAGTCCGGCCGCCCGCTCCTGATTATCTGTGAGGACATGGACGGTGAGGCTCTGGCTACTTTGGTCGTCAACTCAATCCGTGGCACCCTCAAGTGCTGTGCCGTCAAGGCTCCCGGATTCGGTGACAGAAGGAAGGAAATGCTCCAGGACATCGCTATTCTTACAGGCGGAAAAGTCATCACCGAGGATTTGGGACTCAAGCTTGAGAACACTGAGATTGCAGACCTTGGACAGGCAAAGAGCGTGAAGATTGACAAGGACAACACCACTATTGTTGACGGTGCCGGAGAAAAGAAGACCATCGCTGACCGTGTTGCCGAAATCAAAAAGCAGATTGAGAAATCAACCTCAGATTACGACAAGGAGAAGCTCAAGGAGAGACTCGCAAAGCTTTCCGGTGGAGTTGCCGTAATCAACATCGGTGCAATCACTGAGACCGAGATGAAGGAAAAGAAGTTCCGCGTTGAGGACACACTTGCCGCTACCCGTGCCGCCCTTGAGGAAGGAATCGTGTGTGGTGGTGGACTTGCCCTGATTCAGGCATCCAAAGTGCTCGACGCTGACAAGGCTGATCTGGTTGGTGACGAGAAGGTCGGATTCCAGATTGTCAAGCGCGCCCTTGAGGAACCCATCCGCCAGATTGCAGACAATGCCGGTGTGGACGGAGCCGTTATCGCTGACCGTGCGAAGAACGAGAAGGAAGGCGTGGGATACAATGCCGCTAACCAGTCTTGGGTGAACATGATGGAAGCCGGAATCATTGACCCTGCCAAGGTGACCCGCTGTGCTCTCCAGAACGCAGCTTCTGTTGCCGGTATGCTCCTTACAACCGAGTGTGCCATCACCGACATTCCAGAGCCACCAGCTCCAGCTCCTGCAGCAGGTCCTGACATGGGCGGAATGTATTGATTTGACTCTTAGAAATTGTGCTTAAATTTTTAAGTTAAGTTTAGGGAATACCGGTTGACTTGGAATCAGGGTGGCCGGTGTTCCCTGATTGTTTTGTGGGGATGTTATGTGGAAAAAATTCGGAGAGGCATTCAGAAAGATGTTTGAGCTTCGCGGGCGTGCGTCAAGGTCGGATTTCTGGTCTTTCGTCGCCTGTTTTATGATTATTTTTGCCGGACTTGAGGCTGTTTCCGGGTGCACCTTTGCTCTTCAGGCTTTGTTGAAAAGGGAATTCGCTCCTTCGGGGATTCCTCTGATTTATTTTGAGCAGATTGCGGTCCTTGTGTTCGCCCTTGTCTGTTATTTTCCGCTTTCATCCCTTGCCGTGCGCCGTGTGCATGACCTTAACATGAGCGGATTCCTTCTGCTCGTGCCTGTCCTGTCCGTGGTCCTGCTCTGTCTTCCAAGCAGCAAAAAGGAAGCCAAACCCGAGGACGGCGAGACTAAGACGGCGGAGAAGTCATATACTGCGGGGCACATAATTATCCATATTATCTTTCTTGCGCTCTATACTCTTGTGGTCATTTTCACGCACAATGTTTTTATCGGAGCATTTTCGGAGCCGGCGTATCAGGAGGGGGACGATGAGATCGTGCATGATGCGGTCGAGCCTTCTGTGACTTGGAGCGGTGAGGAACCCCTGGCGGATTTGGGTGCCGTCATTCCGGAGGCGGAGGATCCTGAGAACGATGGAAATCCGGTAAATTCTTCGCGCGGAGCCTCTGCAAACGCAAAAGTTGACGAGGATGCCTTGCTTGCTCTTGGACCCGTGGTGATTCCTGTTACGGAGCCGAAAAAATTCAACTGGACACTTGACCGAACCGAGACTCTTTCCGGGGGACGTGAGGCGGTCGTTTATAAGAACCGTCAGCTTTTGTCCTTGCGCTCAATCAGCGACCTGAACATTTACGACACCTTTGAGTGCGAGCATCCAATTGGCAGGGTGACCCAGGGGCAGGATGTGAAGGTCCTTTCCCTCATAAAGATATGCAGACCGAGCCAGAATGACGCTGTGGACGCAATCGTGCTGGCCATTTATTACAGGAAGTCCACCGGATACATCGCCTGTGGAAGAAATGCGGCTTGGCCTTATGAGAACGAGCTTTATGTTCCGATGCAGCAGATTTCCGTCGGAAGCAAGGTGTGGACGGTGCGCCATTTTGACTCCGTTTACTCGCTCTGGGAAAATGTGGACGTGCGCAATGCTCCCGGATTCAAGGGAACCAGCGTTGTAAAAACCCTGAAGCCTCCGAAAAACTCAGCCATGCAGCTCAGCGTCTCTGCGATTACCGAGGAAAACGACCCGGAGACAGGGGACGAGCCTTGGGTGAAAATCCGTGCGGACGGAGTTGAGGGCTGGATTCCTGGAAGCAGCCTTTCCGCCGAGAGAAGCGGTGCAAAATATCTGACCCCCAAGTATCTTGTGGCCGATATGTTCTCCTGACCCTAGCTTCTTCTGTGGCTCAGGTAAAGACCCATTGCGGCGGCCATGAGTGCGTGGGGATATTCCGTGCTACCGATTTTGCTCATCACCTCTCCCTGCTCGACCTCCATGTAATCGACGAACTCATCGCTGTCAAGGTTCTGCTCCCCGCTGAAAGACAAATCCTCGGCCAGAAAAATATGCACGTGGTTTGCGAAAAGGGCAGGATTGGGATTCATGCATCCGAGTTTTGTCAGCTTTCCGGCCTTTGCTCCGGTCTCTTCCTTAAGCTCCCTTGCGGCACCAAGTTCAGGACTTTCTCCATTGTCAATCACACCGCCTGGAAATTCTATGCTCAGGGCTCCCTCTCCGTGTCTCCACTGCTTGACCATGAGGAATTTCGTGCCCTCCACTGGAATCACAATCACCCAGTCCCGCGTCTCATTCACGATGTATTTCCCGTGCTGTCCGTCCGGTCCCTCGCTTTCCCTTTCCGTCACCTTGAAGACAGGGGTTTCGAGCAGGGTCTTTTTTGAAAGTTCCTTCCACTCAAGTTTCTTTTCCGTGCTGTCAGTGTCCATAAGAGCTCCTTTGAAAAATCTGCAAAATTCTTTTGCAATATTACAGCTTTCAGTTTATAATATATTGTAAGAAAAATGAAGTGGCAGCGGCTCAGTTTCGGGAGGTAAAAAATGGCAGTAATTACAATCAGTCGTCAGGTGGCGTCGCTCGGTGATGAGATTGCGGGTGCGGCGGCAAAGACCCTTGGATATACGTTCATTGACCGCAGGCAGATTGAGTCCCGCATTGTGGAGCTGGGATTTCCGAGGTCAAAGCTTTCCAAATATGACGAGCGTAAACCCGGATTTTTTGCAAGCCTGAACAAGGACCGTGACGAGTATCTGAATTACCTCCAGTATGCCATTTTGGAGGCCGCTTCCGTGGGCAACTGCATTCTGATCGGGCGTGGTGCGTTCAAAATTCTTGAGAATGTGCCGAACCATCTTTCTCTGCGGCTTGTCTCAAGCGATGAAATCAGGCTGGAGAGGCTTAAAAAGGAATTCTCATGGAACGACAAGCAGGCTCAGGCCCGGATTGACGAAAGCGACGCGAACCGGCTCGGTTTCCACAAGAGTTTTTTCAACATTGACCATGATGACCCGCGCAACTATCTGATTACCCTGAACACGGGGCTTATCTCGCTTTCAGATTCCGTAAAGGTGATTGAGGGCGTGGTGAAGAATTTTGAGACCGCGGAAAAGGAATCCGCCGGAAAGACAAAGGTGGAGCAGATGCTTAAGGGGCAGAGACTCGTGAACCAGCTCCTTTTCGACTACAGGATGAACATTACCTTCCTTCGCGCTGAGGTGGAGCCCTCGGTCATTACCCTGCATGGCGTGGCGGACGCTCAATCCACGGTGGACAGGGCCGTTGAGATTGCGGCTAAAATCCTTCCGAGCATTGAAATCAGGAGCGGAATCACAATCGTGCAGAACTACAGGCCGTATCAGTGATTACTCGGCGGCTTCTTTGAGTACGCTTCCGAAATTTTTCAGATAATCGATGAAACTCGCATAGCTCAAAATCACGCAGACGGCAAAGAAAATCTGTGGGACAAGGTGCAGGATATTATCCGGAACCGGCACAAACTTTATGAGCGTGGTTCTCACAAGTCCCTCGGCAACCAGGGTCACGAAGCAGCTTGTGATGTAGAACACGGTTTTCAGCTTTCCACCCTTTCTTGCGGCGATTGCGGTTCCTTTTTTTGCTGCGACCATGCGGAGAAAGTTCTGGCTGAACTCACGGTAAAGAATCAGTATGTAAAGGACGGGGTGCATCCATCCGGTGAAGACAAAACATGTGAATGTGCTCAGGTGCAGGAAAACATCGGCGAAGGGATCGAACATCTTTCCGAAGTCGCTGACCTCATTGTGCTTGCGTGCGAAGTGTCCGTCAAAGTAGTCGGTGATTTCAGCGAGCGCAAGAAATGGAATCAGCACGCAGATTGTGATTATGGAAACTATGGAGCCGTTCTCGCATTTGAGCCAGCTCGGCAGAAAGTATAATATGAAAAAAATCGGCGCGGCAAAAATCCGTACCAAGGTAAATTTGTTCGATGTCTTCATACTTCCATTATAGGACGAAACGGATTTTTTTTCAAGGGTTTAATCCAAATGAAAAACGGTACCTCCTTGGTTGAGTCCCTTGGAAGTACCGTCCTTTGATTTTTCGTCGCTGCTTATTTTACGGCGGCGAGTGCCTGGTCAAGGTCCGCGATTATGTCGTTGACGTTCTCGATTCCAACTGAGAAGCGGATTAAATCGGGGCCGATTCCACATGCCTTGAGCTCTTCATCGGTGAGCTGACGGTGGGTTGCCGAGGCCGGATGGAGAACGCATGTGTGTGCGTCCGCTACGTGGGTTGCGATCATGGCAATCTTGAGGTGCTTCATGAACTCCTCAGCAGCCTTGCGACCTCCCTTCACGCCGAAAGAGACGACTCCGCAGGTTCCGTTGGGCATGTATTTCTGCGCCCTCTCGTAGTATTTGTCACCTGGAAGTCCGGGATATTTTACCCAGGAAACCTTTTCGTGCTTTGAGAGAAATTCAGCGACGGCCTTTCCGTTTGCGCAGTGCTGCTTCATCCTGAGCGGAAGTGACTCAAGTCCAAGGTTCAGAAGATATGCGTTCATGGGAGACTGGATTGATCCGAAGTCCCTCATCAGCTGGGCGGTACACTTGGTGATGAAAGCTCCCTCCTTTCCGAATTTGGTCGCGTAGGTGATTCCGTGGTATGAGTCATCGGGAGTACAGAGACCGGGGAATTTGTCGGCGTGTGCCATCCAGTCGAAGTTTCCTGAGTCAACGATGGCTCCTCCAACTCCGCAGTCGTGTCCGTCCATGTATTTTGTGGTGGAGTGGGTCACGATGTCAACTCCGTACTTGATTACCTGGCAGTTGATCGGTGTCGCGAAAGTGTTGTCCACGATGAAGGGAACTCCGTGCTTGTGGGCCACCTTTGCGAAAAGCTCCAGGTCAAGGATTGTGAGCGACGGGTTCGCGATTGTCTCTCCGAATACGGCCTTGGTGTTCGGTTTGAAAGCTGCCTCAAGCTCTTCCTCGGTGCAGTCGGGGGAGACGAAGGTAAAATCAATGCCCATCTTGCGCATGGTCACGTTGAAAAGATTGAAGGTTCCTCCGTAGATTGAGGCTGATGAGATTACGTGATCGCCGCTGTTTGCGATGTTGAAGATTGCGAAAAAGTTTGCCGCCTGTCCAGAGGATGTGAGCATACCTGCCGTACCGCCCTCCAGAGCCGCGATTTTTGCCGCAACATAGTCGTTCGTCGGGTTCTGCAGTCTTGTGTAAAAATATCCTGATGCCTCAAGGTCAAAGAGCTTTGCCATGTCCTCGCTGGTGTCGTACTTGAAAGTTGTGCTCTGTACGATCGGAATCATCCTTGACTCACCGTTCTTGGGAGTGTAGCCGGCGTGAATACATTTTGTTTCCTGTTCCATTGTTTTACCTCTTGGAAAAATGTTTTGGGAGAAATAATTATACCATTTCCCTGTGTTTGTGCCTAATACAAGTTTTGTATGGTCGGTTATAGAAAAAATCTATAAGGGCCGCAAGTTGGACCCCATGAGCATTATTCTTCTATTTCTTCTGCGGGCTCTGATTTTGCCTCCGATTTCGACCCGCCCTGACTCACCAAGAAATGGATGAATGCGGATGCGGTGAAAATCAGTGTGGAGGCTGACAGTGCGCCCCATTTGATTACGTTCCAGATCGGGACTCCTGGGATGAGGAGATTGAGCAGGACAATCAGCAGGATTGGGACGAGCGGATTGAACACCACGAAAAAGAGCGGCAGCGAGGTTGATTTTGAGATTACCGCGATGAACAGGATTACCGAGAGCACGAAATATGAGATGAGCATGAGACAGGCTGACGGCATGAGGAATGTGAACGCGAAGTCACTGATTGTGGAAAGCCGGTTGCCCTCAATCTGCGAGACGAAAATCTTCCATATATATAGCGTGATTGTGCAGATCAGATAGCTTGCGGTGGCGAATGCGAGGAAGGAGACGAGGCTCCATTTGCAGAATCCACTGAGGACCTTTCTGTTTTTGGAGAAGAGTTTCAGGACGGCGTAGAATCCGAATGCGGAGAGGGGCAGACCGATGAGATGAAACAATGCCGAGAGAGCGAAGCTTGAGGATGGAATCTCCTGTGTGCCGCCCAGTATGCCAGCCAGTGTCGTGGTCGCCGTGCTCAGCGTGAGGTCGGACGGAATGGATATGGACGAATAGCTGCCGGTAAGTGCGCTTGCGATGAACGAGAGTGCACATCCTGCGATTCCGAGAATGAACAGAAATGCAATCTGATTGAACGAATTGTTTTTTTCCATGAGAAAGAACTCCGGGATGTTTGATTTTTGGTAGATTATATCAGCGATTGGAGAAAAACTCAATACTCTTGCTTCGTGTCAGCTACACATGAAGCATTTTTCCCTTGCGGGTTCGGCTTATTTTTGCTATTCTTGATAATAATAAGCAACTAAAATTATTTTCGGTTGTTTATGATTTATAACTAAGCATCTTTATGGAGAATTGTCTATGAAAGCAAGATTCCTGCCCTGTGCTCTGGCACTGTTCGTCTCTGCGCTGCCTGTTTTCTCACAGTCCAAATCTATTGATGCTGCCTCAGAGAAACTTGTAAAAGAAATCATGGAAAATGAGATGGTCACTGTGATTCATGCTAAGGGAAGGATGGGCATGGAAAATTTCGCCGGAACCGAGGGAATTCAGATAATCAACGCATATCAGATAGCAAAGCATGAGGTGACTCAGGAACTTTACACGGCAGTGATGGGAGAAAATCCGAGCTACTTTAAGGACAATCCTGCAAGCGACCAGCTGAATGATGTGGCATGGTGTGACAACTATTCCGATATGACGATGTCAATCGGAGGCGCTTACCGTGGTGGCAGCTATAGCAGTTATGACACTTTCTGCGAGGTTTCTTACCATGGAGACACCTATCCGGCCAACAGAAATCGAGCCACGGGCTTCCGTTTTGCTTGCTCCGTTTTTTAATGTAGTGTCTTTAGTTTAAAAATGTGCTATAATATGTAGAGGAGGATTTTATGAACTTTAGAAAATCTATTGTTATGGGATTGTTGCTTGTCTGCTGTGCTTATATGTTTGCGGACAACGAAGCTTTTTTGGACATCGGCAAAACGGCGAAAACAACTACGACGGTCTACGTTCCGTCAAAGGACAAGACTCTTTCGCTTGAGGATGCGATTGAATTTGCGATGGTGGACGCTGAGTATTACGGCGACGCATCTTATGACATAAAAATCTATGAAAGCAAAACCGAGCTGTTGACTTCGAAGGATTTTAGCGACGAATACATTTACGGTACGGCGACAATGGCGGTTGTGAACTTGAATTACGGAGTCGTCCAGATTACTTATTACCGTTATGATAACGAGGTTGAGAATATAGTCGGATGGGATCACCTCGGTTTCTTTGTCCTGAATGACGGCCGTGTAATCTGCGAGAAGATTTTATTTAATTCCAAATAATCTGATTTTTAATCGCATAAAAAAATGCCCCAAAGAACGAGCGTTGCTAGAAAGTGCGTTTCTAAAACGAGTGTTTCTAAAACGAAGGTTCCTTGGGGCAGATTTATGTTCGGCCTAAGTCATTGGGCTTAAGCCGATGTCGCTGGTGTGATTAGTTCTCCAGTGTTACGGTTCCGAATACTCCCGGATTCATGTAACCTGTTCCGTTCTCGTCGTACCAGCTGAGTGTTCCAAGCCTGCTTCCAGATGCGCCCGCGTCGTTAATCTGAAGCTCAAGACCAATCTTCTGTCCGGCCTGTGGTTTGATGTCGGTCCACTTGAAGGATGCGACAACCTCAAATCCGTCGCTTGTAAGGCGTGCCTCACTTGCCATGTTGTCCTGTGTGCACTTTGCGCCGTTGAATGAAGTCACGTTCTTGCAGCTGACTCTGTACTGCTTGTCATCATCCTCATAGCTCTCAGCCTTGGCATTGTTCTCGTCGATGAACACCTCAATGGAATCCTGCTCCCATGCGTTTGCGTTGGCCGTGTTGATTACGTCATCCTTGACCTTTGCGTAGACATAGAGCGCAGTCTCATCCCAAAGAATCTGCATCGTGGAGTCAGACTTTGCTCCGAGACGGATTGTGAGAGGAACCGGAGTAGCCTTGTTCCATGCGCTGTCGGTGAAGCTCAGTGCAGGAGATCCCTTCTTGATTGTAGTGAACGGCTTCATCTGTGCCTTTGCGTAGAACTTGGATGATGAGTCCTGAGTGTTCTTCAGGTCGTTGAATGAGAAGATGTCATTGCCGTGCTCATAGCGGAAATCAATCTTCACCGTGCCGGAGATTTTTGCGCCCGCTGAGTCGAGTGAAAGTACCGATTCTTCTGATGCGTCCGCCGATGTTGATTTTACACCGCTTCCGTCATCAAGGAACAGCACAATCTTGTCGCCGGATGCCGGGTTTCCAGAGACCTTGCTCTGTACGAATATGGTTCCGTTCTTCCAGCTTGGTCGGAGCTCTACGCTTGCGCTTCCCGCTTGAATTGTGTAAGGAATCGCGTTGGAGAAATCCTTTCCGTCGCCCTCAAGAATGGTTATGTTCTGGATTGCAGGCTCAAGCTTGCTGGGATCCGTGAACGCGTACAGTGCAGGTTTTGCCTTGTATTTTCCGTCGAAGAGAAGTGGACACTGTTTCTGCGCACCGTCAGAACCGCCGCCCACGTTGTTGAATGACTGGAGCCATGAGTAGGGATCCAAAATTCCCCAGAACACGATTCCCTTAACGTCAATTCCGCTCTCCTTGTCCAGTTCCTTGAGCTTGTCGTATATTGCCTTGTAGCGGTATGCCTGCTTGTTGTATTCCTCTTCGGTGTTCTTTCCGTCGAAACTTGAGCTGGCCTTCATGTCAAGCTCTGTGAGCATTACGCTTCCGACCACATCACAGTATGCACGTACCGCGCTCTCAATCTGTGCGATGGATGGTGAGTCAAGGTTGTAGTGTCCCTGCATTCCCATTCCGCTGATTCGTGTTCCCTCGGCGTTCTTCACGTCCTTGAGCAGCTGCACAATTCCCGCGACCTTGTTTGGCGTACACTCGTTGTAGTCGTTGTAGTAAAGCTCCAAGTCCTTCGGCGCATATTTGTTTGCGAACTTGAACGCGTTGATGATGAACTCATTGCTCTGATAGACATGCCACCAGCTTGACTTGCTTCCGTGGGTTGAGTCCGTGAGTTTGTCCGCTCCTCCTTCCGTGTCCGTGCGGTAGGTTCCGGTCGCATCGCTTATGGCCTCGTTCACGACATCCCATCCGTAGAAGAGGGACGCATATTTCTTTCCGGTCGGGCTCTTCTTGTCGGTGTAATATGTGAGCATGGTCTTGATGTACCACTCAAGGCGCTCGTTCATCACATCTTTGGTTACATAGGGCTTTGAAGCGTCGTAATTCTCGTGGAAGAACCATTCTGGAGCCTGTGAGTGCCATACGAGAACGTGTCCGCGCACTTTGATTGCCTGATTTGGATTCGCCTTGTTCCATTCCGCAATCTTGTCCAAAAGTGAGTCGGCCCTGCTGTGGTCGAGCACCGGAACTGCGATTTTCTTTCCGTTCAGTTTGTCTATCGCGATTCCGATGGGGCTGCGGTTTCCGTCATGGTATCCGTTCATCGCGTCCATCTTCAGCTCGTTTCCGATGGTGACTGAGTTGAAGTGCTTGAAGAGAAGATCCATGTAAAGACTGTCCGATGCCTCACCGACCGTAACGGCTCCTCCTGCCCATACATGCTTTCCGAATCCGTCCTTTGATGTGAGCGCGTCCTTGAAACTCACGATGTCATTTTCAATCGTCAGTTTGGCCGCTGAGTCAAGACCGACTCTGAAATCATCAATGCAGTATGAAAGTCCGTCGCTTCCGTTGAACTGGAACTGAACCTGGTCATGCGGGTCAGAGAGAACGAAAGATCCCGTCACGAGCTGCCACTTGTCATTGAGAGTGTACTCCTTGTCAAATGTGACGACGGCTGAATCAACCTGTGACCAGTCAGATGAGGCTCCGTTCACCACGAGTCCTACGTTACCTGTCTTCACCGTGCTTTCCGGGGCAACCTTCATGTAGCTTGTGAAAGAGTATGTCGCTCCCCCTTCGATGATTGATGCGAGTGCTGTCCAGCAGAACTGACACTGGGCCTTGTTTCCGTCCTGAGAAAGAACCTTCACATAGTAGGCTCCGCAATCGGACCCCGGCTGCTCACCGTCGCCATAAGCCTCACGCGGAACAGCGTTCTTGCTCCAGTTGTTGTCGCTCCACCAATACAGTCCGCCGTCATCACCAATTCCCTCGAAGTTGGTGTTGTAGTCGTTCAAAACATTCTGGTTTATTTCCCTGCCCTTTGTTTCTGTGCCTGCAGCGGGTTTTGATCCCCCCTTGTTTGAGCACGAGTTAAAAAGCAGCGGAATCATTGCCATTGTGCATCCAAAAATCAATGCTTTTTTCAATTTAACATTCCTCCATGTTTCCTTTTCTTCTATTATATACTCATTTTGACAAAGGGGCAAGTACGATTCCTGTAACTGACCTCAATAAGATAATGCTGAAAAAACTTGATGTTGACAAGAATACCGAGCGGTAATATGATTATAATCACTTTGCCGGGGATGGTGAAACAGATTCTTGGCGCGGTCGAAGGAGGAAAGAAAAATGGAAAAAAACAATTCCCATAAAAGTGCGAAGTATTGGATTTTAATCTGCGGCATAATGAGCGCGGTGATTTTTACGGCGGCACTTTCCGTCGTCGCATTCAAGAGGGCAGGATGAATTTTAATCCGAGTGAAGGCGAGATTGATTTTGTGAACAATGCGCTCGCACGGTTCAATGACGAAAAGGTTGGTCCTGACAATCACGAGCTTTTGAACATTGTGGAATATGACGCTGACGGAAATGTGATTGCTGGAATCCTCGGCGGCACATACTGGGGATGGATGCACATTGACATTCTTTGGGTGGATGAAAAATTCAGAAAACAGGGCATTGGTTCAAAACTGCTTCAGGCTGCGGAAGATGAGGCGAAGCGTCGCGGATGTCATTCGGTACATGTCGATACAATGTCGTGGCAGGCTCCGGACTTTTACAAAAAGCACGGATATGTTATAATCAGTGAGCTGGATGACATTCCGAAAGGGAACAAAAAATATCACCTCATCAAAAAGTTTTAGGAGGACAATATGAAAGGATTCGGTTTTATAGTTTCAGGCATGGCTCTGATTCTGATGGGAGCGGTCACAGTCTCTTGCGCGAGTGCGAAATTCAAAAGCGACAAAAAGAAGATTGAGATGGAGGGAAATCCCACGACCGGCTACACATGGGTTTATGAGATTGAGGACGAGTCGATAATTTTCGTTGATGAGAAAATAAAATATCTCGGAGCAAAAAATATGTGCGGTGCTCCAAGCCTTTTCACATACACAATCACGTCACGAAAACCCGGCTCGACCGAAATCCGCTTTGAATACAAGCGCCCCTGGGAGGACAAACCCGCCGAGGAGACAAAAACGTATACAGTCACCGTGGATGAGAGCGGAAAGATTGAGATTGGGGAATGAAGAAGTGGTCGAAATCGAAAATGCCTATAACGGCAGAATTGTGCTGGACACAAAATCTGTTCTTTCAAGATATTTCTCGGTGGAAGAGACTGATTCTATTTGGTTGGATATAAAACTAAGATTTTCTTCCCTTGCTGATTCCCTGAATCTTCCGCAATCAGATGAGGATGCGTTGTTTTACATTCTTCCCTCGGTTGCGATTTATGATGTGCTCAAAAAACGAAATCAGGAACAGGCCTTGAAAATATTTGAGGAAATTTATTTCATTTCAGGACAAAAGGCTCACGACTACCTTGTAAAAAGATTGCACGATGATGAGTCTTTCCTAAAATCTTTTCCGCAGGATTTTTTAACGACCGTGGGCGAGGGCAGAAATCCTGTCATAGTGGACACACCAACCTATACTGAATTTCATGTAGAAAAATGCCACTTTCTTGAGCTGACAAAGAAACTCGCCTGTCCCGAACTATGCTCCGTCTTTTGCGCGATAGATGACTTGATGTATAAGAACATCCACCCCAAGCTGGTGTATTCACGCGACAATACCCTGTTTGCTGGGGATGAATGCTGCAATTTTTCCATGCGGTATCTTGGGGAGTGAGGGAACCATCCACTTTGTTAACTATTATTTTTGAATAGAATTTCCATCACTGGATTATAAAAGCAATCCTCTATAGATTTTATTGCCGAAAAGTGAAATGTATTAATGAGTTTGATTTTTTTTCCGTTCAGGTCGAAATCTACAAAATCAGCGATGTTGTTTCCGTATTTTTTCCAAATCTTGAATTTTTCACTTGGAAAACATTGTTCAAGATATTCGTCCTTAACGCCGCAGCCCCATAAATTAGCTGTAATGATAACATCAGGCTCAAGCAACGATAGTTCTTCCAAGAAGAAATTTCTTTTATCCAATTCTGAATCTTCAAGGAAGCGATTCATCATGTACACATTCCTAGTAGCTCCTTCATCGCTGTCGTTCGAATACTTTGACAACTGCATAACTGCAAAACCAAAGTTATTGGTATTTATCATCTCTTTTGCAATTGTATCAGCGTACGGAAGTTCACCATACTCAGGTTTTCCGTCATGCTGTATGCCATAAAGCATGTACAGAACTTTGCACCAAAAAGTACTGGTGTTGACGTTGCTTTTCTCAAAAAAATTCATACTTGCTTCAATAAAATTTTGTCCGCTTATCCATCTTGTCTCTCTGCCGATAAACAAAACCTTTTTCTTTTGTGAAAAATAACCTGGAAAAAATCCGTCATAGGCAAAATAGTCTGCCGGTGAGTATTCTTTACCATCATCTTGGAATACTATTTTTGGCTTGCAAGAAATCTGTTCTTTCCAATCATTTTGTAGAGCCAGAAGGTCAGTGTATTTTTCTATTTCTAATGCATCCGTAAATCCTCTGCCTCTTGACTTTGCATCAACAATTAGCTTTGCCTTGATTTCGTCCTGTTCTTCCTTTGTCATTTTCTTTCCTCCAGAGAAATTTCCTTTCCTTATAATTTTACTCCGTATACACTATCAAAATGTGATAAATCAAAAGGAATTTTTTACCCTTCGACCACTTTTCTCAACTCTTCCACTGCTTTTTCTATGCTGTCATCCCTTCCAGAGATAATTCCATATATGGCATTTTCCTTGAATTTCTGATAAGCCGCCTTATATTCAGCCTCAGGCAGATTATTTGCATTCCTAAAATCGAAAGAGATATTTACACCATTATAATCGCCACCATAACAACCACCGATAATCCATCCTGTTTCAACAAAACTGTCTGGAATCCACCAACCATTGTTAAATGTATTCTTTATTGCTTCCCTCTTTGTTTCTGCCCGGTCGAGTATATCCTTTGAAGCAAAAACATATATGCCAAACGTTTTCGCATCACCATAAATGCAGAATTCCACGCCGTAACCATCGGTAAAATCAACCTTATATCCAATTTCACTGCGACGTTTTTTATCCAAAAGCCAATCTGCGATAGTTTCAGCCGTTGTGTCTTTATTCTTCCATCTTCCCCAGTAGTAATCATCTCCCGCATTGCCTTCTCGTTCTGTATTTCCGAATTTGTTGTTAAGCTGTCTTTGCATTTCTTCTAAACAGTCGGCAAGACAGGTTTTTCTGAAATCCAGAGATTTCCCTGATACACCAGAATCCAAATCTTCTTGTAAGATTTTATTCTCGGCTTTTTGTTTTTCTGTATCCTTATCTTCCTCAAATAAGCTAGAATCCTCAATTAATTTTTCAAGAGAAAATTCTATTATTTCTTTTTTATCTGAACTCCGTCTGATATTTTTTGCTGCAAAAGTATTGATTTCTTTTAGACTGTCTATTATTTCCTTGTAATAACTTTTTTGTACATCATTAGGAGTTTCCTTTCCTTTGATTTTGCCATCCCAAAAGTCTCTATTATTTGAAGGTAATTGTTTTTCCTTTGTTGCTTTGATGATTTTTGTCACTGCCTCTATCAAAGTATTTACACCTTTGTTTTCTGCATTCTTTTCCTTTTTATCAGCTTCAATAAAAGAAGAAAGACGCGTTATTCCAAAAAGCAGCTCTGATAATTCGTCTTTTTTCCCTTCTAGCCTGTTATCTTTTATTGTATCAACTTTGCCATCGGAAATTATGTTTTCAAGTGATTCTAAAACTTGTAAATATGCCTCTGTCTTTTTATCAAAAATTTTTCCGCTTACCTCGTGTTTTTCTTCACTTTCTGTTTGGGCTGAAAGGAGCAACAATGTAACAACAGAGGTTACTATGGTTCCAAAAAGCACACCGATAATTTGGGTAGGAATCTCATCAGTTTTCCAAACAAAGAAAAAAATCATACCCAGTATAAAGCCGATAAAAGCAAGAATTATTAAAACTGTACTAACGAATTTTTTCATATTTTCCTCCTGTGTTGATGTGAAATAAATTTATTTTGCAGGAAAATGATATCTTGTTGGGGATTTGCTACAAGAATTGCGGCATAAACTTGTCAGAGTGGAATAAGAACTTCCACAATACTTACATTTATATGAAGGTTTTTCATTTCCATCATACGGGAAATGATGCTTTGTTGGCGAATAAGTGCATGAATTTCGTGTTAAACTTGATAAACTGGTGTAAGAATCTCCACAATATGCGCAGAAATACTTTGCTTTTTCATTTTCAGCAAATGGAAAATGATGTTTAGTTGGCGAATAACTGCATGAATTTCGTGTTAAACTGGATAAACTTGAGTAGTAATCTCCGCAGTAAGTACAGTAATATTTTGATTTTTCGGTTCCTTCGTATGGCACATGCTTTTTTGTAGGTGAATAACTACATGAATTTCGACATAAGCTGGTCAAGCTTGAATAGTAATCCCCGCAATATGCACAATAATACTTTACTGCTTCAGAGCCCTCAAATAATTGATGCTTTCCTGTCTTTGAATAGCTACAGGATCCTGATAGAAGACTACTTTCACTGCTATAACTGTCTCCACAACATTTACAATAATACTTTGTCATAAAAAATCCTCCTTAAGTTTTGAAACTCTTTTATAATTCTACCTCATCCCCACCATCAGAATATGATGTACCTAGGAAATAAATCGAATATTCGTTTAAAATTATACGACTAAATATATTATATGTCAACGAATATTTGAAGTAAGATTAACGCATAGTCGTAGAATGTCTATATGGATATACTCAAGAAAATTACCGAAATGCGCTTGGAAAGGAACTGGACTGAATATGAGCTTGCGGAGCGTGCAGAACTTACGCAATCCACCATTTCGTCATGGTACAGAAAAAATCTCATCCCTTCCATCCCCTCGCTGGAGCATATTTGTAAGGCATTCGGAATCAGTCTCTCGCAGTTTTTTCTTGATGACGAAACACAATCCTCTAATATAACAAAGGAACAGGACGAAATCTTAAAGCGTTGGAACCGTCTTTCCAAAACTCAGCAGCAAAAGCTCTCCGATTTCCTTGACTCGATCTTTTAATTTTTGTCGATCGTATTCGACAAGTTTATTCATACAGTATTTATCAGAAGCATGGTGACGGTAAGAATATTTTGTGATATATTTTTATATCATGCTAAAGGAGAAATTTATGGAAATTATTTCAACAAAAAATGCGCCTGCTGCAATCGGACCTTACTCACAGGCAATCGTGAGCGGAAATCTTGTCTATACTTCTGGACAGATTCCAATCAATCCGGCGAGCGGAAATATTGAGTCGGCGGACATTTCATCGCAGACTGAGCAGGTTATAAAAAATCTCAGGGCTGTTTTGGATGCAGCGGGTTCTTCGCTTGACAAGGTGATTAAAACGACATGCTTTTTGCAGCACATTCAGGATTTCGCAACCTTCAATTCTGTATACGAAAAATATTTTACTCTGAAGCCTGCCCGAAGCTGTGTCGAGGTCGCCGCCTTGCCCAAAGGTGCCTTGATCGAGATTGAGCTTGTCGCCGAGGTGTAGGGGATTCGATTTTGGAAAATTCGCCTCAGACTGATTTTCTGTGGTTATGTGGCTTTAAAATTGAGATAACCACAAAAAATACTTGATTTCTTGTGGCCTTTGAATGTTTCTGGAACAATTACGGTACGGCGTAAAGCAAAATAAGTATTCTTCAATTATGCAGAACGAAGTTGCACTGACGGATTTGTTTGTCGAGGGATAAAAATGCAAACTTTCTTCTATAATAATACTCGCTTTTCTCCCTTGACGAGGTTTTTAATAATGCATATAATTACAATATGGAAAGCAATGAGGCTTTAGAAAAGGTATTGGATTCTTACCGGGGATATTACAACGTCACTACCGAGGGCATAGAACCACCGTTTTGTGCGGAGGCGGAATTCCATTCCCATAATGAGCAGTATCTTTTGGTCAAGGCTGCCAGAATTGCCGACATCGACGACAACGAATATGTCTTTTTCGCGCTTGAAAATCATCTTACATCTGAAAAACTTGTGGAGCTGTGCGACGCCGCATGGAAAAGGGGACTTTCCCGTGTGAATCCGGTCGAGGGGCACAGATGCTCTGACGTGATTCTTTTTCTCTTGGCGGACTCCGTGGATGAGGATGTCTTCAATACCGCAAAAAAAATCAAGCGTTACAAATCCTATCTCCTTTCGTTCAGGGGATGGAGCCATTTCAGGCTTTTAGTCCGCGATTGCTCTTCGGGCAGGCTCGCATGTAACCGCATGGGAAGCGACCTGAAGAAAGTGGCGGCAAAATTATAAAAAGGCGTTCGTAGGAGCGTCAAATTCTCTTAGGAGGAGAAGAAATGACAGCATTACTCATTATTCTTGCTGCGATTGCTTTGCTTTTCCTGGGCTATGTTTTCTATGGCTCATGGCTTGCGAAGCAGTGGGGAATTGACCCCAAGAGGAAAACACCCGCCAATGAATTGAAAGACGGTGTTGACTATGTTTCCGCAAAACCGGCGGTTCTTATGGGACATCACTTTTCGTCCATTGCCGGTGCAGGTCCGATCAACGGTCCGATTCAGGCCGCTGTGTTCGGTTGGGTTCCTGTTTTCCTGTGGTGCGTTATCGGAGGAATTTTCTTCGGTGGTCTCCAGGACTTCGGATCCCTTTTCGCTTCTGTAAGAAACGGCGGAAAATCAGTTGGTGAGATTATCAAGTCTTCAATGGGCAAGACTGCAAAGAAGCTCTTCATCATCTTCGCACTTTTGGTTTTGATTCTTGTCATCGCGTCCTTCGTAAACGTCGTTGCCGGAACTTTCTTTACGGCTGAAGGTGCCAAGATGGGATTCGTCGCCAATCCTACGAACAACCAGACTACGGCTCTCATCTCCGTTCTCTTCATCGTTCTTGCAATCATCTACGGAATTCTCACCAACAAGTGCGGTGTGAAGACTCTTCCCGCCACAATCATCGGCATCGTGGGAATCGTGGTCTCAATCGTCATCGGACTCAAGTTCGGTCTCGCAATGAACCGCACTACATGGATCATCCTCATCGGTGTGTACATCGCCGTCGCATCCCTGATTCCTGTTTGGATTATGCTCCAGCCCCGCGACTATCTCTCGTCTTTCCTCCTTTACGGAATGATGGCGGTCGCTCTGGTGGGTATCGTAATCTCCGCGTTTACAGGATCCGCTAAGTTCGAGATTCCTGCGTTCAACGGAAGCATGAAGGGAAATCTTTTCCCGACTTTGTTCATCACCGTTGCTTGCGGCGCATGTTCAGGATTCCACTCATTGATTTCCACTGGAACATCATCAAAGCAGCTCGACAACGAGAAGAACGCAAAGGCCATCGGCTACGGTTCCATGCTGATTGAGTCCGCTCTCGGAATCATCTCCCTGATTGCGGTCGGTATGGTCTACAACAAGTGGACGAGCAAGGGATTCGGATCTCCTTCCGCCGCTTTCGGTGCCGGTATCGCTACAATGTTCGGAAAGGAAGGTTCTACGGTCTACAATACAATCAGCGCGCTTCTGACTCTCGCAGTCTCTGTGTTCGCACTTACGTCTCTTGACACAGGTACACGCCTTAGCCGCTTCATGTTCTCAGAGCTTTTCCTCAAGGACAGCGAAAAGACATGGAAGGACGCGAAGGGTGTGAGAAAGCTTTTGGCTCATCCGCTTTTCGGAACAACTCTCATGGTCGTCATCGGTTGTATCCTCGGTGGACTCTCACTCTCACAGATCTGGGGTCTCTTCGGTGCCGCAAACCAGCTCCTCGCGGGAATCGCATTGATGGCTGTTGCCGCATGGCTTGGTGAAGTTGGAAAGAACAACAAGATGTTCTTCATTCCTACAATCTTCATGCTCGCCGCAACTCTCACGTTCCTTGTGAAGACCGTTATTACAAAGTGCAAGGCAGTCGCAGCCGGTGCTCCTTGGGGTGACTGGTTCCAGCTGATTTTCGCCCTTGCAATGGTAGTCCTCGCAATCATCCTCGTTATTGAGGGAGTGAAGACTTTCAGCAAGCAGGGAAAGAAAGCCAAGAAATAATCTGACCTGAAATGTCGGAATGCCATCGGGGGCTGGTTTCAGTTTCTCGGTGGCATTTTGATAAAAATCAATTGTACTACTTGACACTTTTATTTGAAAGTGCTATCATATCAACATATCAATTTTGGCGTCTTACCCAAGTGGTAAGGGACAGGTCTGCAAAACCTCTATGCGGCGGTTCGATTCCGCCAGACGCCTTTTCAAAGAGATGTCAAATGTGGCATCTCTTTTTTTTTGACCGAAATTTTTGTTTTGACCCGCATTTAAAATACGGAGATTGCTTATGAAAAAGAATGTGCTTTTGTTCTTGACTGTTATGTTTCTCTCAGCTTCCAGACTTTTTGCATTTGACGGCTATATGACTGGTGGAAAAAATATCCGGTATGTTCGCACCCAGTGGTTTGACATAATCTATCCGGAAGGGACGGAGGAAAGTGCCGCGGAGATTGCCGGATGTGCCGACAGCATTTATGAGGAAATCTGTGCTGATTTGGGAATCAGTCCCAGTTTCAGGATGCCTGTTGCAATCACTTCCGACATTGACGTTTACAACGCGTATTTTACAAACGGATATTACAATCACATCGTGCTTTTCGACACAATCCCTGAGGAGGACCTTGCCGTTTTCAGGGACACGCTAACCGGAACTTTTCGCCATGAGCTGACCCACGCCATAACAATCAATATGCGGAATCCCTTTTGGAAATTCCTCGGCATGATTTTTGGTGATGCCGTGAATCTGGGGACGCTAGTGACAATGCCGACTTTGATTAAGGAAGGTGCTTCGGTTTCTGCTGAAAGTCTTCCGGGGGAGGGGCGGCTCAACGATCCGTATTATATGCACATGGCTCGTCAGGCAAAGGTCATGGATAAATTTCCGTCCTACGCTGATGTGGCAGGCGCCCTTGACGTATA
>JAEEGL012721648.1_pt1 | contig 42418 bp, 40 predicted proteins | sample 9134231 | NCBI WGS metagenome assembly JAEEGL01 (sample SAMN16246548, study PRJNA631951) | gut metagenome | biome: gut microbiome; feature: rumen; material: fiber-attached | host: Bos | place: Iran: Karaj | collected 2018-10 | reverse complement strand
TTTTTGAATTACCATTGTGGGAATTTGGATTTGGTGAAGGGACAGACATATTTCAGGGTTTTAGTGGAAATGTTATAGGAGATCCTGTTGCAATATTAAGTTTATTTTTTAGTGAAAAGAATTTAGCATATTATTGGGGATTTTCACAATCATTACGTGTGTATTTATCAGGTTTATCTTTTGTTTTTTTATGTAAAACTTTAAGAAAGAGTAATAACTTAGCAATTTTATCAGGTGCAATAACATATGCATTTTGTTGTTGGAATTTGATAAATATTGGTAGACATCACGGATTTTTAAATTTTAATTTTTATTTACCACTATTTCTTGCTGGTTATGAAATTGTCATTAATAAGAATAAACCAATATTATATATTATCACTTTAGCGCTTATGCTTTCTCATGATTTATACACATCTTGGCAAGTTGCAATTTTTATGATTATTTACATCCCTCTTCATTGTATTACAGCAAAATACAATTTTAGATTTTCAATAAATATTATTTTAAAAATATCATTATATTCAATTATTAGTCTGCTAATTTCGGCATATTTATCATTTCCGTTTATAAAACTGTTACTAGTAGATTCTCGAACTGGAATTAGTAGGAATTTTCAACTTTTATATACAAAGTCATATTATTTTACATTGCTAAGAACGATAATATCTTATGGCACTTCAAAAAGTGTGTTTATGGGTTTCTCTGTTACATCATTTGTAGCGACAGTATTACTTTTTACTAATGAAAAGTATAAATCATATTTAAAGGTATTATTTATTGTATGCCTAATTTTTTTAACCTTCCCATTTTTTGGGAAATTAATGAATGGGTTTTCATATGTTACAAATAGATGGAGTTGGATGATAGCGTTGCTGTTTAGTTATGTTTTGACTGATCAATATGACAATTTTTTCAATGATGACAAAATTAAAATAGCTACAGTTGTAGTTTTTATATATTTTATAATAAATACTATATTTGATAATATTAATGATAATTTTATTGTAGAATTTGTATTGTTGATGATTACATTATTATATGTATATGTGTCAAATAATAATAAACACTCACAAATTATACTTTTGCTGATAACAATTGCGAGTGTTGTTTGTCAATCGTATTATTTGAATGCACCATCACAAGGAAATTATATCAATCAATTAATTAGGTATGATGAATATAATGATTTAATGTATAATACTCAAGCTAAAAGTGTTAGTGAAATAAATGATGATGAATATTTTAGATTTTCGGCTTTTGAACCTAAATATGCAAATGAAGGGCTGGTATACAATTTACCAACCAATACTTATGCTACAAGCTTGACGAATCCATTTATAAATATGTTTTTTAATGTGATAGGCGCCGCACATTCAAATTCACATAACTGGGCTAATTACGACAAAAAAGTTTTAATTGATGCGTTGATGGGTATAAAGTATATAGTTACAAAAAATAAAAATAATGTGCCATTTGGATATGATTTTTTTGAAAAAAAAGAGTATGGTGACGTATATTTAAATAGATATGCTTTACCTTTATTATATTCATATGGAAATACATATATTGATGAAGATAGTTTTGATAAATATAACTTTGTTGAAAAACAAGAAATTATGTGTATGGCACCTGTGTTAGATAATTATCATGGCAATACACTAAAAAAAGAGAAACAATATAATTGTAAAAGTGTTGAACAAAGAATTACATTTTTGCCATATGGAAAAGTTGATAAGAATAATGTCATTATTAATAATAATTCAATAATTACACATAGACCTAATTCAAAAATTTTAATTAAGACTAATGGTATTAAACAAGCAGAAAATCATTTGATGATTAAAAATTTTGACTTTACTGAATTAAAAATCTATGACTTATATTTTAATAAGAATTATGTTTTTCGTAATAATGAGTACAATATTGATCCAAATAATAAATTTGACTTTTATAATGTTGATAATAATACACAGGATATTGTCTTAAAAAGTAATAAACTATTTTATAATGAACGAGCAAATGTTAATTTAGTATTTACATATGGTAATAACAGAAGTGCACTTAATTATTATACCTCTGCAAATAATAGTTACGGAAATTTTCATAATTTTGATATTAATTTAGGATATCAAAATGATAGTGTTGATTCTATTGTTATTAATTTGCCTTATAGAGGAATATATTCATTTGATAGTATAAAGTATAGTTGTTTGCCATTAGATAAACCTATTAAAGATATTTTAAAGTTAAAAGATGATGACATAAATAATATAGAAATAAATAAACAAGAATCAATAATTACTGCAATTATTGATTCTGAAGTTGATAAATTTGTTTGTTGCACTATGCCATATTATCCAGGTTGGAAAGCATATATAGATGGGAAGGAAGTAAAATTATATAGGACAAATATTAGACATATGGGCATTGATGTCCCTGCTGGCAAGCACACGATAGAATTTAGGTATAAAAATTTTTATTTTATATATGGGTGTTTTATATCTATATTTGGATTGTTAATGTTTATTGGGTTAATTGTGTATAATAAAAAGAAAGATAAGGAATATGGTTACTATTAATTATGCAATTTATTATTGATAAAAAAATATCTTTTGTTATTCCTTGTTATGGTTCCGAGAAGACCATTAGTTTTGTAATTCAAGATATAATTGAAACAGTTGATGGTAAAAATGATTATGAGATAATTTGTGTTAATGATTGTTCAAAAGATAATGTATTTAGTGTGTTAAAAGAACTTGCAAGCAAGAACAACCGCATTAAAGTAATAAATTTGGCAAAGAATGCTGGACAGCATAATGCACTTATGTGTGGATTTAGACATGTTAGTGGGGATATAGTTGTATGCCTTGATGATGATGGGCAAACAAATCCAAAAGAGTGCTATAAATTAATAAATGCATTAAATGATGATATTGATATTGCATTTGCACTATATAAGAATAAACATCATACAAAATTTAGGAATTTTGGTTCTTTTCTTCATAAAAAGATGAGTCAGTGGTTATGCGATATACCTAAAGATATTTCACTTAGCAGTTACTATGCATGTAAAAGATTTGTTATAGAAGAAGTTATAAGATATAATAATCCTTATACATTTTTAGCTGGATTGTTTTTTAGAGCAACAAGAAATGCTATCAATATTGAAATTGAACATAGGGATAGGATAAGTGGAAAGTCAGGATATTCGATATTAACTTTAATATCATTGTGGATGAATGGTTTTACTGCTTTTTCTGTAAAACCATTAAGGATTGCTTCATTTTTAGGACTTTTTACAGCGTTTTTTGGGTTTGTATTTGGGATATATCAGATAATAGTTAAATTGCAGAACCCTAGTCGCCCACTTGGATATAGTTCTCTTATGTGTGTGATACTTTTTGTTGGTGGTATGATTATGCTTATGCTTGGACTTATTGGAGAGTATATAGGAAGAATATATATATGTATAAATAATTCTCCACAGTATGTTATTAAAGAAAGAATTAATTTTAATGATTAAAGATTTGGATAAAATCAAATATTATATGCTAATTATATGTGCTAAATTTGTATATTCATTAACATGTATTTTTTCTAAATTGGCCTCAAGAGAAGTATTTTTATCAAGAAACTTTTGTATTTACTACATTGTGATAATATTAATGTTAGGCATATATGCATTAATCTGGCAACAAGCATTAAAACATGTAGATTTGTCAATTGCGATGCTTTTTAAACCAATATCATTAATACTTATTGTTTTATGGGCATATATGTTTTTTGGAGAGACTATAAGTTTGAAAATGATGGTAGGGATGATATTTATATTAGTAGGTATTGTAGTTGTGGGAGAAAATAATGAGTAGGCTTTTGTTATTAATTGTGTTATTGCTTAACTCTTTACTTGTTTCATTTTCACAGGTTTTGTTGAAAAAGTCAGCTATGCGAAAGCATAATAGTTTTCTTTCAGAGTATGTAAATATATATGTTATTGCGGGCTATGCTATATTTTTCATAGTGCTGCTAATTAATATATTTATTATGAAATATATAGAAATGAATATAGTATCAGTATTTTCTGAATCTATGCCATTAGTTATTTCTATATTTACAGGATACATTTTCTTTAATGAAAGAATAAATAAGCGAAAGATAATTTCAGTAGTTTTAATTCTAATTGGAATTGTATTAATAATTATTTAATAAACAAATAGGAGAGAATTATGATACCATTTAATGTTCCACCATATATTGGATGTGAAATTGAATACATTAAGAAAGTTGTTGATAAAAGAAAAATTTGTGGTGATGGCGAATTTACAAAGTTGTGTAACAAGAAACTTGAAGAGCTTACAAATGTAATAAAATGTCTACTTACAACTTCTGGAACACATGCTCTTGATATGGCAGCACTTCTTTGTAATTTTAAAGAAGGTGATGAAGTAATACTTCCATCTTATACATTTACATCTACTGCAAATGCTTTTGTTCTTGGTGGTGCAAGATTAGTGTTTGTTGATATAAGACCAGATACAATGAATATTGATGAAAATTTGATAGAAAGTGCTATAACTGAGAAGACTAAAGCTATATGTGTGGTTCATTATGCAGGAGTATCCTGTGAGATGGATAGAGTTATGGATATAGCAAAAAAACATAATTTAATTGTAATAGAAGATGCTGCTCAAGCTATATTTAGTAAATATAAAGGTGTTCCTTGCGGTAGTATAGGCGATTATGGTTGCTTGTCATTTCATGAAACAAAAAACTTAAGTATGGGTGAAGGTGGAGCTCTTTTATTAAAAGATAATAAAGATGTTGAAAGAGCAGAGATATTACGAGAAAAGGGAACAGATAGATCAAAATTTTTTAGAGGACAAGTTGATAAATATACTTGGCAAGATAAAGGGTCTTCATATTTGCCAAGTGAGTTAAATGCCGCATATTTATATGGACAATTAGAAAACTATGAAAGAATACAAGTTTCAAGAATGAATGCATGGAATTTATATTATGATGGATTAAAACAACTTGAAGATAAAGGTTGCATAGAACTTATGAAAGTCCCAAGAGAGTGTGAACACAATGCACATATGTTTTATATAAAATGTCAAAATCTTGATGAAAGAACAAAGTTGATTGATTATCTCAAAAAGAATGATATATATCCGGTGTTTCATTATATACCACTTCATTCTGCTCCAGCCGGAAGAAAGTATGGTAGATTTTGTGGTGAGGATAGATGTACTACAAAAGAGAGTGAGAGACTCGTGAGATTACCTTTATATTACGGAATAAATGCTGATATTGTGAAAACAGTTGTCAAAAGAGTTATAGATTTTTATTCATGTAAATAATCAGTGCGGTAAGTGGAAAATATCTGGTAGATAAATATGATGTGTATTAGTTAAATTAATGAAGTTAGCGCAAGCTATTTATTAAAGGAATATAGATATGTCAAGAATATTAGTTGTTGCAGGTGGAAAATGGCAAGTGCCAATTGTAAAAAAAGCAAAAGAAATGGGACATTATGTTATATGTTCTAATTTGTATGAGAATTCCCCGGCATTTAAATATGCTGATGTCGGTGTTGTGGTAGATGTTTTAGATAAAGAAAAGAATTTGTCAATAGCAAAAAGGTATAATATTGATGCAGTGATTACAGATCAGTCTGATATCGCTGTTCCGACAGTTGCATTTGTAGCAGAAAAACTAAGTCTTAAAGGAATAGGTGTAGAGACAGCAGCACGGTTTACTAATAAGTACAAAATGAGAGAAGCGGTATCTAAAAGTTTGCTTTTAAATATGAAGTTTAAGTATTGTATAACTAAAGCCGATGCGATAGATTTTTTTAATGAGTATGGTAAATCCATTATAAAACCATTAGATAGTCAATCAAGCCGTGGTGTTCATATTATAAATTCATTGAATGACTTAGAGAATAGTTTTGATGATAGTATACAATATTCTAACAATGATAAAGCAATAATTATTGAACAATACATTGATGGAGTTGAGTTTACTGTAGATGGAATTAAAACTAATAAGGAATATATTACACTAGCTATATCGGAAAAAGAACATTATTCTTATAATTCAAGTATTGCAAACAAGTTATTGTTTTCAAAGTATAATAATAGTTATGATTACAAGAGATTAGCAGAGGTTAATCAAAGAATAGTTGAAATTTTAGATTTACCTTTTGGTTTAACTCATGCTGAATACAAGTATTATAATGGAGACTTTAATTTAATTGAAATTGCTGCGAGAGGTGGAGGAACACGTATATCATCAGACATTGTACCAATTATGTCGGGAATTGATAGCAATGAATTATTAATTGATATTGTAACTGGTGTGGATGTCAATATTAAGAAGAAAAAAAGTTATGATTTTGCAATGCTAGGTTTTTTTGATTTTAAACCTGGGAGAATAGTAGATATAACGGGAATAAAAGAAGTACGTAAAATAAATGGTGTAGTTGATGCTGAACTTGAAGTTGAAGTAGGACAATATTTAAACAATGCGAAGGATGATAGATCACGTTGTGGATATTATATCATATATGCTAATACGTATAAAGAATTACAAAGTCTTGAAACCAATGTTAAAGATATAGTAAAAGTTAGAACTGAATAATATGGGAGAGAATAATATAAAAATCAAATATATTGATTCGCATGTTCATTATAATTTAAAAACAGATAATCCAATTGCTGATTTGGAAAACTATATTGATAATAATGATTTGTATAAAGTTGTTTTGATATTGAATACAAAAAATGAGTATGATTTATTTTTCAAAGAAATATCTAAATCAAAATCATATTTAAACAATAAAATAATAGTTTGTGGATTAAATAAAAATGATAGTTTTATTGATGATTATGATAAAATATGTAGTAAAATGAATATACCTTTATATATTAAGATTCATCCTAGGATGAATCATATGGTTGAAGATTGTGAAGATTGGTATATAAATAAGATATTACAATTGAGACCTAAAACTATTATTATTGATGATTTCATTTATGGTACTTCAATGCCTTTTGATTATGCTGTTAATTTAATTATAAAAATTAATAATAGTAGTTGCAATTCAAATATTGTACTAGCACATTCTGGCGGAATAGACTTATTGAGGCATGTTATGTATACTAAACCAATGAAAAATGTTTATTATGATTTAGCTCTTACAATTAATTACTTGTTTGATTCATCAATATATAATGATATGGTTTGGCTAATAAAAAACATTCACAGTAGAGTTATTGTTGGTTCTGATTATACTGATTTTACATATAAGCAGTCTCTTGATAAATTAAAATCGATTATACAAAACAATGAAATTCCATCAAATTATTTATATGAAATTTGCTATGATAATATTTTCAAAGTATTTAATATAATATAATTAAAAATTTTTGTATAAAAAGGAGGTATTAGAAGTATTAGTTTTAATTAATTAGTATTCTAATGTGATAATTATGAAGTATAATTCAATTGTTGAGAAAACACCAGAGGCATTCTCTATATTTATTAATCAAATAGTATATGATAAGAAAGCAAAAGGAGAAAGAGTTTACACTTATTCGTTAGGTGAAGCTTTTTTTGATATACCACGATTTAATATGAGTGATGAAGAGTTTTTTAAAGGATACCATTATTCTGGTAGTATGGGACAGCCATTATTAAGACAAAAAATTTGTAATATGTATAAAAAGTTTTATGGTGTAGATGTTGATCCTAATACTGAATGCCTTATAAGTGCTGGATCAAAAGTTCTGATTTATATGCTTATCCAATCAGTAATTAATGTTGGTGATGAAGTAATATATCATGAACCAGCTTGGTTGTCTTATAAAGAACAGATACGATTTGCTGGTGGAGTTCCTATTGCTATTCCATATGACGTTGAGATTGAAAATTGGGAAAAATATATTACAAATAAAACTAAAGTTATTATTATCAATAATCCGAATAATCCATCGGGGCAATTATATTCAGAGAATAAATTGAAGTATTTATATGATTTGGCAAAAAAATATGATTTATTTGTTCTTTCTGATGAAGCATATAGCGATTTTTTACTAACAAATGATAAGTTTATATCATTTGCCAATATTGACAAAACAAAAGAGCATTGCTTAGTTGTTAATTCTTTGTCAAAGAATATGGGTATGTCTGGTTGGAGAATTGGATATGCAATAGCTCATCAAGAAACTATTAAGAGATTGCTAAAACTTAATCAGCATTTAATTACTTGTGCTCCAACTGTTTTACAAGATTATATTGCTAAGTTTTATGATGATATATTGAATATTACATTACCACAAGCTGTAGATCTTGCTAAGAAAAGATTTGAAGTTAAAAAAATACTAGAAGCGAAAAATATAGGGTTTTTAAAGGGCATTGGAACATTTTATTTTATGCTAGATGTATCTAAATTTGTTGGAACAACACTTAATTTAGTTTATGAATTACTTTTTAATCATAATATAGCTACTGTCCCTGGTGAAGCATATGGTACAAGTACAAGTAAGTTTATTAGATTTGGAATAGGTGTTGAAAGCTTAGAGGATATTAGCAAATCTTTAGATGTTATTAATGAATTATTAGATTATAAAAACCATGATACAAGTAAATTAAAAGAAAAAATTAGTGAATATGGGTATAATATAGTTTTATAATATAATTATGCATAGTATGTATTAAGTTAATTATAAAAACAAATGATTTAGTCTAATTAAAATTAGATGTATAATATTATTAATACTAAAAAAGATAAATATGAATAATATAATTAATAAAAAAATGAATTTAGGTATTTCAGTTATAAAGATAATTTCAACAATATTGATTATTTTCCATCATTATCAGCAAACTACTGGATTAAGACTTAAAAATTTTATAAATTTTTATGGGGGTAGGATATACTTTGGATATATTGTGGAATTATTTTTTATAATAAGTGGATTTTTAACATATAGTTATATAACTAGAATAAAAGAGCAACACATTAATTTTGACAAGTTTTATACAAAGAAATATTTACGTTTTTATCCACATATAATTATAAGCATAGTCGTTTATTTGATCATAAATTATATATATAAATTAAAATATGGCAATTATGATTTTATTAAATCGATTAATTTCTTTGATTTCCTTATATCTTCTATAGGAATTCAGAGATGGGGGATATTTAAAGACCCTGGATATAATAATCCGCTATGGTATGTTTCGGTTTTAATGTTTTGTTATATTGTTTTTTATTTTGTTTGTTATATATCAAAACATTTTAATACAAACGGAAACATTTTATTTCTTTTTGTGATACTAATAGGTCTTTATATTGTCAATCAAAAAATCAGTTTTTTATTTTTGAATAATTATCTATATAGAGGGTATGTTTCTTTTTTTATAGGACTGTTCATAGCTGGATTAAAGAATATAAAGATAAATATATTATATCTAATAATTCCGATTGTACTAACTATATATTTATTTTGTTTTCAAATAGGAATATTCAGTATTATTTAAGTACATTTGTGATATTTCCTTTAATTGTTTTATATTTTTCAAATGTTGAGTTCAAATATAAAATTTTAAACCGAATAATACTTTGTTTTGATAAGTATGTTTTATATACATTTGTGTGGCATGCAGTATACTTGTTAATTTATAAATATTTTCAATTACCTATTAGTGGGATTATGATGATAATTTCTACTATTTGTTGTTGGGGGATTGGAATTCTATATTATCATACGATTGGAAGAGTTGTTAATAATTTTATAACAAAAAGAGTTATTCTATATTTAAATGAAGAGTGATGCATGTTATAGTGGCAGAAATAAGTATTTGTCATATAAGGTGCTAATGTTAGAGTAAAAAGTGTTGCACTAGGCTATATAAAAACTGATATGCTCGCACAAATTCCAGAAAAGTATTATGATCAACTTGCAGGTGCAACAATGTTAAAAAGACTCGGAGAACCAGAAGAGATAGCAAATGTCATATCGTTCCTTGCCTCTGATGAAGCATCTTATATAACAGGCGCAGTGATCCCTGTGGATGGTGGGATGAGATTGTAGATAGTTATAAGAATATTAAGCACATAAATATTTAGTAGAGTATATATAATTAGTAATAATTAACAATTAAGTATATAGATTGTGGTGAATTAGCATTTGATACAGATATTTCTCCGAAACTATTTAAAGCAAACCAAGTTGACAGTTAAAAATATGATGGGCATTGAAAATTTGTGGGAAAAGAGAATGGCGTTAAAGAGCTTAATAAGATTTGGGAGAGTGGGGAGGTGTTTTGGAGGAGGTGGGCAATAGTTAACAATAAATTAGGGGAGAATATTAATGAATGATATTAATTATATAAATCGAATTAGATATATACATTCTGAATTTAAAAAATACAGAGGAGTAGTGAACAATGTTTGGGAGGAGTATTGCTATCTAAAATTCGCAATAAAAACACTAAAAACGAACAACTTTGATATCATAGGAATATTCGATAATATTAATCATAAAAAAACAAAAGAAGATGCAGGAGGTATGCAAAGTAGATTTTTAAAAGGAGAGAACGCAAAGAAGCACTTCCTTGAAGTTATTGGTAAGTATGAAAAATATGTGATAAGACTAATGACAATTGTTTATAATGATTATCCTGCTAAAATGAATTCTCTGAGTATGGATTGTGAAAAAATATTTAAGTTGATATTAAATAGTAACAGCAAGAATGATATTATAAAAATACTTGTTGAAGAAAAATTAAGAAATATATTTTATGGAAATCCATTAGATATTTTTGCTAAGGATAAATTAAGGGTTGGTTTTGATGAAATATATTTGAATAAATGTGGGGTTAGCTTGAAACTATATAAAGAGATGATAGCAAAGAGAAATGTTATCATACATAATGATTCAAGAGTTGATAATAAGTTTATTAAGGAGGTTGATAACAATAGATATAAAATAAATCAGCATATCCATATTACTGAAGATTATTTAAGGGGATCAATAGCAATATTGTTAGGATTATCAGCAATTTTAACAGAATGCACTTTAAAGAATATATATAAATGCGAAAGAATTCAAGGAAAATTAAAACAAGTATTCGATTCATTTAATAATGCTATCGGCAATGATTGGCTTAATGAATTAATGTTTTGATTAAACTTGAAAGAATATGGTATAGAGTATTAGTGAAAGAGTGATGTATTTTATGGGAGTTTTATAAAGTAAATATTAATAATAAAATATAAAAGTTTTGCATTTGCTTTATTGTCATTAAATTTGACAATTAATTTATTGGCTAATGTAGTATGAAAAATAGTATAAAATTTTGATATATATTAGAGATTAATACAAATAATGATAAGAATAGTGAGTGTCAAGATAGATTATTAAATAGATGAGGGAATGAATGAAATCATTAAATATATATTTGTTAACACGAGTTAAACACAATGATTCGTTTAACGAAATGTTTAATTCTGAAACAAATAACAAAGAATTTATAGAAATTAAAGAAGATGAGCAACAAACATTAATTGAATTGGTTGATTTGATTAATAACTGTGGGAATGAAGGAAAAGAGATTTTTGATGGGTTCTATTTGGACTTTAAAATACCTCATATTGGGAAAGAATTTGATTTACTTAAGGCATCAGATAACAAAACAACAGTTTTAAACATTGAACTCAAAAGTCAAGATGTTGAATTAGATAAAGTAAAAAAACAGTTGCATAAAAATAAGAGCTATTTGAATGCGGTATTTCAAAATATAAACCAATTCACTTATATATGTGGTGGGAAATTATACAAATACCAAGACAATCAACTATTAGAATCATCTATTTCGGAATTGATAGATGTATTGAAATTAGATGTATATGGCAAATATATTGATTCAAATTTAGATTGTTTATTTATGGCTAAAGATTATTTGATTTCACCTATTAATGACATAGATCGTTTTTTAGAAGGAAAGTATTTTTTAACTAATGAACAGTTTGAAAAAAAACATAAAATTATTGATCTATTTGAAAAGAGGGAAACAATATTAGTAATATTGAGTGGAAGAGCTGGCACAGGCAAAACATTATTAGCATATGATATTGCAGTAGAGTTATCTCAAAAGTCTAAAGTATTAATTCTGTTTTGTGGTAAATTAACAAATGGTCATATAACACTGAATTCAAAATTAAAAAATGTAGATATTGTTCAAATAAAGGATATTAATAAAATAAATTTAAATTATGATTTAGTAATTATTGATGAAGTTCAGAGAATTAAAGGAATTAGTTGGAGTAATGTAATAAATTTAATTAATAAGGCGGGGATTCCAATGATGCTAGTAGGCGATGAAGAACAATATTTATCTGCAAAAGAGAAAGAATCCGGATACTTTTTGAATACTATAAATCGTTTTGTTGAATCTAATAAGAGAATAATTTTTACATTGAATGAACGAATTAGAACTAACCCAGAGATGGCGAGTTTTATAAAAAATTTGCTGAATTATAATAGTAATATAAATTATGCTTATAGTTATGATAATATTCAAATTTGTTATGCAAATTGTGAAGATGAAGCGATAGAACTTATTTGTTATTTTAAGAATAATAAGTATATTTTCATAAATTTTACGGGTGCGTTTCAAGGTGATATTTATTATGATGCATTTAGAAACTATGAAAATTTAAATTCACATGAAGCTGTTGGTCAAGAATTTGATAATGTTGTAATTGTAATTAATGAAAATTTTACATATGGGTTAAAAAACTCTCAATATATATTGCAAACAAGAATTCATCACCCAACTCAAGATTATCTTTATAGAAAAATGTTATTTCAAGCTTTGACAAGAGCAAGAGAAAAAATAGCAATAATTATTGTGAAAGATATAACACTATTTAGAAGAATTAATAGTATTAAAATTAAGAAAAACTTATAATCTCATTATAAAATTAGTTAACCATTGATTTATTAAATATAGAATAGTTAGAATTGAAATAAATAAATATATTATATAATAGTTAATGTATTATAATCCAGTTTATAAAATTTATTATGTGGGAGAGGTAATATGTCAATAATTAAAAGGAAAGTTGCATTTTATTTATTAACAATTTTTTATGTTGAAGAAAATGGAAATAGTAAAAATTTGGATAATACTGAAGTTAAAAAACATTTTAATAAAATATATAATACATTAAAAATTTTAAAGAAAGATAGAAGAGCAGAACTTGTTGAGTTTGATGGTGGAAAGTATGTGATTGAAATTGTAAAAAATAATGGTGATGTTGTTGTTATAAAAGTAGGAAGACAAAATCCATCTGATTCGGTTGCTTTGCGCGATGTAAAAACATTAGTTTCAGAACGAGTCAAAATGGCTAACACACAATCATTAGAAGTGTTTACATATTTAATGATTGATTTTAAAACATGCATAGTTAGTTATATTAGTACTAATTTAGCGCCAAGAATAACATTGATCAGAGAATTTTTAGATTGCAAGTTGAATAAAGGATTTCATTCGCAAATTTCGTGCATTCTTACGGATGATATTGTTGATGTAATTTCAAAAAAGAAAGTAATTAATTCTTTTAAACTAAGTATTGCAGTTCCTTCAGATGAAATTCTTGCAGACAAGTTTGGCATTGGCGAAAAAAACTTTAAAGAAATATTTAAAAACAATATTAAGGAACAAATAATTACATATGAGTGTAAAAGTATCAGAAATAAAAATCTTCTAGATGAAACAAATTCGGTTAGTGAAGCTATTGATAGTATACTTGACAAATTCAAAGATTCGATAAAATTATTCCATATAAAAGCAAAAGATGATAACGAAAAAATGCAAACTTATGATGTACTGCATTATAATTATACAAAGATTGTAGATTTATATGATAATAAAAAACAAAAATTATCAGAAAAGGATTATATAAAAGCATTAGAAGATTCCTATGAAAACAACAAAGAACAATTAAAAAAATATTGTAGGGTTGATAGAAAGCATGATTAAGATTAAGAATAAAATTAAATTATTGGTAGTGTTTCTGTTAGCAATTATTATACCTATATTGTTGATATTGAAAGGTATTATAAGAATTGATGTTATTATCCAACTTGGGGAAAATCTACAGTTTAATTTTATATCATTTTTTTCTGTTTTATGTGGATTTTCATTTACTGCAGTGTCAATATTGATATCAATAATTGACAAAGAACAAATTAAAAGACTATGGGATAATAGTTATCTGGATAATTTGTATTACTCTTCATTTATAAGTATGTTTGCAGATTTAGTAGAAATATTTGTGGCATTATATATTGTATTTAATAATATTACGGATAATATATGGTTTGTTGTTGAAATTATTATACTGAGTATAAGCCTTTTATTTTTTGTGTATAGTATTATAAAACTATTTATTCTTATACAAGATTTGAAACTTTAAAATTATGTTAAATATAACTTTTGATAATAGTAAAAGCATGGCTGCATAAAAATTGGTTTCTTGTGTTAAAAAATTCAGATATATATCAAAAAATAGCAAATTTTATTATTTTTTGTTATTTAAAAAGCCTATAAACATATTTTAAAGATGTGATATATTGATAATATGAGTTAATAAAATATAGCATATACGAAGGGTATTAAAGTCAATAATAAAATTAAAGGCATGTAGATTAAAATTGCAATAAAAGTGATGGTTTTCTGAAAAAGTTCTCGAAATGAGAACTTTTTGATTGCCTCGTTTAATAAAAATTTATATGCAAATGCTTACTTTGCCTGGAAAATTGAATATTGACAAATATCTATAATTTAGATACAATATATAATATATGCAAAATATAGATTTTAAGAATATAATATTAAAAGAGTTAAATGAAGAACTATTTTCTAGTAATAATTCTTTGAATAGTTGTCTTGTTGATAATCTCATAAGAGTTCGAAAAGAGAAGAATATTTCTCAAAAAGAACTAGCTAGTCTTTGTAGTTTACAACAATCTAATATAAGTAGAATAGAAAATAAGAAATATTGTCCATCGGTTGATGAGTTTAATAGGATTTTTGGTAAATTAGGGTATAAAGTAAGTATTAGGATTGAAAGGGTTTAAGTATGAAGCATTTAACAAGGTTTGATGTAAAAGGTTTTAGAGGAATAAGAAATTTAACATTAAGAAATTTATCTACAGTAAATCTATTTGTAGGTGATAATAATTGTGGCAAAACAAGCGTTTTAGAATCAATGATGTTATTAACTAATCTAGAAAGTATGTATGGAACCCTTTTGACAAGTATTATAAGAGATTATAATGTAATTAATGCGAATATATCAGAGTTTTCAAAATTGTATGATATGTTCCCTAAATCTAAATTAGATACATTAACAATAGAGATTTCGGGGCTATTAAATGACATAGAATATGAATATAAAGTTACAGGACAAGTAAAAAAAGTTTTAATTGATTTAAATACTGATAAGTACATAAAAAATCCGTATGTAAATATTTATAAACGAATGTTAAATAAACTAAATAAAAATCAAGGATTGAATCAGACAAATAATGTTGAAACCAATGAATTTCATGGTACTATTTGTAACAAAGCTAATAATAAAATTGTTTTTGAGAAGGAAATTGAATTAAATAAATTTTTGACATTAATGGATAATAAATTAATACCAAAAGAATTAAACATAGATTATGTAGCACCAGCTGAGCATTTATATGGAGAGTATATTAATAATTATATTGATAATATTGAATATAAGAAAATAGTTTTAGACTTATTAAAAATATTCGATAAAAATATTGAGAATATATTGTATACTAAAAGTGATTTAAGTAATGAATTAGTTCCTTCAATAGAACATAAATTATTAGGTGTTATGCCTCTATATACATTTGGAGATGGGCTGAAAAGAGTCTTATTGTTGGCAAATGAAGTTGCAAAAGTTAGGGGAGGAATTTTACTGATAGATGAAATAGAAACGGCAATTCACAATAAATACTTAGAAGATATTTTAAATTTCTTGTGTGTAGCAAGCAAGAATTTAGATATACAAATATTTGCAACAACACATAGTATCGAGACTATAGATGCATTACTAAAAGTTCAAGAGTATGATAAAAATAATGATGACGATATTGTCAGAATTATAACACTGAGAAAAGATAATAAAAATTTATTAACAAAATCTAGGGTTCTTGAAGGAAAAGAGGCATATGAAAGAAGAATGGATTTGAATTACGAGGTAAGGCTATGACATCGTTACTGATATGTGAAGGGAAAACAGATGCCGTTTTATATGGGTATTATCTGATTAAGAAGTTTAATTGGTCATATTTAGAATTAGGGCATAGACCTAAATCTTTAAAATCTTTCGATGTAAGTGAGGATCAAGGAGTTGAATTGTATCAAAAAGATAACAGATATTTATTAATTATTGCTGCTGGTGGTGCAAGTAGGTTTAATGAAATATGGGAAAAATTTAAACCATTAATAAGTGATGCAGATGAAAGAACTGTGTTAAACAAGGTGGCAATTATACGTGACAGAGATAATTATGATGATAGTGCATTAATTAGTATTTTTAACGATGTATTAGACATTAGTATTATTGAATTAAATAGTTGGTGCATAAGGGAATTTGCAAATGACTTTGGAGATATGGTAAAATTGGAAATTTTACCATTAGTAGTACCACAAGACAAATATGGGGCTTTAGAAGATGCAATTATGGATGCTTTGTCAATCAGTAACTCGTATGAGTTAATAATAGAGCAGTCAAAAAATTTTGTTAATGAAACAAAAAACAAAGTCAACAAACTAGATAATGAAATTTTAAGTGAGCAGATAATGATACCAAAAGCAGTTTTATCATCATTTATTTCAATAGTTTCACCAGAAAGATTGTTTGATAAAGTAAATAGAATATTATTGGACTATAAGTGGGAAGATAATGAGATTTTAAACTTGATGCTAAAAGAATTGGAATCATTATAAAATTATGTTGATAATAAAATTGAAGTGAATAACAATTTATTATTATTTTTGATAGAACGATTATTTGATGATAGATTTGAAAAGAAAATAATGATTGAATATTACAAATAGACAAAAAGAACAGCAACTAATAATAGGATTTTGTTTAAATATAGTATTTATAAGAATCTGAAAGATTAGATGCAATTGTTAAAATTAGTTGCTATTTTATAGTAGTAAGTTGCATTTACATTAATTAAGGAGAGGTTATGTTAGATAAGAATGACATTTTAAAAAGGATAACAGAAAATTTAGAATTGACAGATTCTCAATTTAAGAATATAAAACAATCATATGAATCTGTTGCAGAGTGGCTGAATGCTTCTGATGAAATTAAAAAATATGGTAAAGCAGAAATATTTCCACAGGGCTCTGTTGCATTGGGGACTGTGGTTAAACCATTAAAAAAAGAGGAATATGACATTGACTTAGTTTTTCATATAAATAATTCTAATATTAATCCAGCAACATTAAAAAAAATGGTTGGCAATAGGCTGAAAGAAAATGAAACATATAAAAAAATGTTGGATGATGAAGGAAAAAGATGTTGGACATTAAAATATTCTGACAGTCTTAGATATCATATGGATATTTTACCGACAAAGAATGAAACTAGGCCTGTAGATTATTGTGGAATAAAATCAATAAGTGCCACAAATTGGAATATAACGACTGGCGTTTATACGGAAAAGTCTACAAATCCTAAGGGATACATAAAGTGGTTTTTGGATAAATCACATAATAGAATCAATGAAAGTTTATCGTCAATAGACAAAATTGATGGATATTCATTTAAAACAATATTACAAAAAACAGTTCAATTATTAAAAAGACATAGAGATATCTATTTTCATTCAATCAATGTAGATGATGATATACCATTGTCTATAATTATAACTACATTAGCTGCACAGTCATATACTGGAGAAATAGACATAGCTAATAGCTTATCTAAAATATCGGTAAACTTAGAAAAGAACATAAGAATTATAAATAATAAAATTTTTATTCGTAATCCTGTTGATAATAGAGAAAATTTTGCTGAAAAATGGAATGAAAATAATGAAAAGTATAATAATTTTTTCATTTGGTTGAAAGAACTTAAAAATGATACTTTGAAATTGCAAAATTTGTATGGATTAGATTTGATTTCGCATATGCGTAAAATGTTTGGAGAAAGTGCTGTTAATAGTGCTTTAGATGACATAGGCGAAGAACTCTATGAAGCAAGAGAGAATGGAAATTTAAGTTTTAATAATAAATCAAGCCGGTTATATTTGGGCAAAGATAATATCGTTGAAAACCATACATTTTACGGAGTATAAGATGTATAAAAGAGTAATTACATCTATACAACAAGTAATGTTAATAGTTTCAGTATATAAAGATATAATTGTAAATAAAAAAATTAGACATAATAATTATGAAATAATTTTTAGAATTAAGCCAACTGAAATTTCTAGAGAATACTTAGTTAAGTTTAAAATTCTAAATAATGAAAAACCAAAAATTTATATATTAAAACCCAACTTGTATGAAGAAAATAGGGATAAACGACCACCACATATGTATTCACTAGAAGAAAGCCAAATATGCTTGTTCTTACCAAATGAAATAAGCAGTGATGACAAATATGTAAAGATTATACCTTGGATATCAGAGTGGTTAATACACTATGAAATATGGAAATGTACAGGAGTATGGCATGGACATGGACATGATTTTGAAAAGCAAAAATAAGATACTAACATTTGGAACATTTTCAATATTATTCGGTATTTTATTGCTACGATTTCCAAATGCTATAAATTACTTTAATGTTGATTTTTTTGATGTTAAAAAATTTTTCAATGATTATTATAAATATAAAAATATAATTGCATTTGTTTTTATTTCAATTGGTCTAATTTTTATAATATTAGGTTTACTTGTGAAGAAGAAAACAATAGTCCTGTTGGGCTCTAATGATGTATTTAATGACATTGATAATAAGAAAATAACTAAATATGTGATTTATGAATTAATATTAAGAATTAGTGGCTATAATAAACAAATTTTGGTGTTAGCATTAAATGATTTATATGAATTTAAAATTAAAACAATAGATAATATTAATGAAAAATTTGGCTTGGTAATAATCTGTTCTTTGCCATTTTCGGCTAAACTAGGGTATTTTGTAGGAGATTGCAAAAATAATATTTACTGTATCCATTATTTTAGAAATAGGCATGAATATATTGAATTACCAAAAGTAGGAAGTGAGTTTGATTTTTTGTTTGATTATATTGATAATCAATCGAATGAATTATTTGTTGCAGTTCAATCATCCTACTTAATTGACTGCGAAAAGTTGGATGAAAAGTTTAAAAGAAAAAACATATTGAAAATTAGAACGAACAGCATCGGAGTTGATTCAATAGATAATTTCACAATTTTAGATAAGTTTTCAAACTATATAATTGATAAAATTAGGGATTATTATGATAAAAATGAAATAATACATATATCTTTTGCTACTTCTTCATTAGTTGCTTTTTGCTTTGGTAGACTAGTAAGTAAAACAATTGATAAAAAAATAATTTGCTATCAATTCGACAATCAAGAAAAGAATAATAGACCATGGGGTGTAATTATAAATGGTAATGAAAACAGTTTTGAAGATCAAATAATCTATGAGTAAAGAAAACTAAGTCACAAAGAATAATAGTGACGGAGATAAAAGTTGCAATAAAAAGGACGGTCTTTTAGATATAAATCAATAGAATAAAAGTGAAGGCTTTTAAAATGTTGTAGTATGAGAAAAATTTTTGATTGCACCTTTTTATTGATTATTACCTACAAATGCTTTACTTTATCTTATTCCAAAAAGTATTGATAATAGTAGAGAAATTTGTTATAATACAAGTAACAAGTCCACTGAGCCTCTGCAGCAATGAATGCCAATACGGGTGGATATTTTTTTAGAAAACATGTTTGACTTTATAAAAAACTTGATATTTAAAAAGACTGGTACTAATGTTGTACAACTTAATACTGGGAGCGTTAAGGTACACTATAATTATGAAAAGCAGATTGATAGATTGAAACAGTATGGTATGATTATAAATGATGATAATTGTTGCAATAAACATATTTGGAACTTACTCTGGTTACCTACGGGCTCGGAGTTTATTTATATCAGATGGAATAAAAAGTTTATAAAAATATAAATGAATTAATTAGTATTTAACAGGATAGAGGGTTGAATATTATTAATGATGAAAAAACAAGAAAAATGATTACTTTTTCAAATTATGGTATATTTAATCGCTATAAGGATCTATTTTTAGATAGCAATTCAAAAGAAGAAAAATACATAAGTGATTCGGACTTTATTATTACTTTATCATATGAATTTGTATATTGCTAAAATATGTTATTTTTTGTATAATATGATTATAGAGATAGAAACTTACTAAATTGTTAAATTACAATGAAGATGAAGGAGGTTCATATGGCAACTTCAAGCATATTTGCTAATTTTGATATTAAAAATAGAAAAGAGGCTGAAGACTTTGTAGAGGCAATAGACAAGTCTTTAAAATATAATGAAAATAAAGATTTAATAAAATATGATGAATTAAAAGATTCAAATGACATAAAAAATCTTTGGGCTAAAAGGAAGTAATGATGGATAATTTTAACATCATAAATATTTTAGATTTAGTTGATAGTGTGGGGGAAGATGAAGTTATAGATTCAATTTCAAAATTTAAGTGTAATATTAATAGTGAAATTGAAGAATTTATTTACAAAGATGCTATAGATTTCGCAAGAAGAAAAATATCGGTAACTCATTTAGTATATGATAATGAAGCTAATATGGTAGGATATTTCACTTTAGCCCACAAACCTATTAGGGTTCCAGCTAGTTTATTAACTAATACTACTAAAAAGAAAATGGAAAGATTTACTAAAATAGATGAGAAGACAAATACATATGATGTGTCTGCATTTTTGATAGCACAATTCGGAAAAGATAGTTCTTGTGGTTATAAACTTAACGGAAATGATATGATGAATATGGCTTTAAGCATATTATTAAAAGTGCAAAGAGAAGTTGGCGGTGGAATTGTATTTTTGGAATGTGAAGACAATGATAAGCTGTTAAAATTTTATCAAAATGAAAATAATAGATTTATTGTTTATGGCGAAAGACTTGCAGATGAAGAAAATATAAAATATAAACAATTATTAAGATTATTTTAAATAAGAATAAATGTGATGAGGAGAAAAAAAATAAAAGGGACGGTCTTGCCACTGCTAAATCAGATAACTCACCACTAAAAAGATGGTCTACTTGACAAGATTCGGCATATGTTTTAAAATGTTTATAAGTTGTTAAGGTAGTAGCTGCTCCAACATATGGAGATTTGCAAACCCTTAACTTTTTTATTTTGGAGGTAAATTATATGATAAGAGCTGCAATATTGGTTGATGGTGCTTTTTAATAGGAAGAAACAGATGATTGTAAGTGAGCATATGAATTTTTAAAAAAATTGAATAAAGATGAAGAAGAGCAAGTTATTGATTATATACAATACATTTTAAGCAAAAGTCGACGAATAAAAGTGACAGTGATAATTATTGCAACATAATTGACAGTCTTTTAGAAGTTCTCGTAATGAGAACTTTTTGATTGCTTTTTTCACTAAATTTTACCTACAAATACTTTATTAAAACTGATATATTCTTGACAAACTTGAGAGTGAATGTTATAATAAATTAACATAAATAAGTAAAAATGTTTTTACATATGCTCTTATGGAGGAATTTTATGAGTATAGTATTAAGAGATATAAGAGAAAAATTCAATATTACAAAAGAAGATATGGCAAAAAAATTAAAAATAACTAGGCAAACATATTATAAATATGAGTCAGGAGAAAGTGAACTTACTCTTAATGTTGTAAAAAAAATCGCCAATACTTTTAGCGTTGATTATAATGACATTATTGAGAATAGAATACCTCAAAATATAGAATATAATATAGTTGAGGGCAAAAAGAATAATAAAAAAGAAGTCGTTAAAGATATTAGAATAGATATTCCGCAAGAGAATATAGAGAAATTTAAACAAATATTTTTATATATTATTAACAAAATTGGATCAAAACCTAATGTGGGGCAAGTGGTGCTTTATAAGCTATTGTATTTTATAGACTTTGACTATTATGAATTATTTGAAGAACAGCTTATGGGACTAAAATATATAAAGAATGATTTTGGACCAATGCCAGTATCGTTTGCCAAAGTGATAAAACAAATGGAAAAAGATAGTTTACTTGAAGAAGTTAAAACAAAAAGGTTTGATTATAATATGACAAAATATTTACCTTTAGTTGAAGCTGACTTATCAAATATTACAGCAAAAGAAATAAAATTTATAGATGAAGAGATTGAGAAACACGGTTTTAAGAGTGCTAAAGAATTAACAGAACTATCTCATAAGGATATACCATGGATTGGAACTAAGGTAAAGGAAATTATACCATATGAAGCGGTATTTTATCGAAACTCTGATACTAGTGTAAGGAGTTATGAAGATGATTAATTACTCTGAGTCTGATGCATATAAAAAGTCTTTCAATAAATTATTAAAAAGATTTAAGACTCTTGACAAGGACATTGCTTACTTTAAACAATTTGTTTTAGAACCATATTTTGATAAAGGAATAGAGACTTTGGCATTCGTTAAAATTGAAGGTGGATGCAATGAAAAATATGATTCATATAAGGTTACAAAATTTGCTTGTATGAGCTTAAAGAACAAAGGTAACCGGAGCGGAATAAGGATAATATTTTTAGTTAACAAAAGCATAAAAAATGAAGTGAATATAGAATTTCTAGAAATATACTTTAAAGGCGATAAAGAAATGAACGATATGGAATTGTTAAAGAATAGATTAAAAGAGTAGGAGGATTAATCTAGCTAGGAGAAGCCATGGAAAACTATTTAATGTTTATATTAAATATAGTATTTAATATAATAATCAGTATAATTATAGTCTATATATATGACATCATATTTCATCATTTTCCACCCCATTTCCCTTTACTTTTCCCCAAAAAATTGGTAAAATATATGTATGGAGGGAGACTAATAAGGTCTACCTTTTTTGTGGTAGAATAAGGAGAAAGTATGAAGAAATTAGTAATACTGGCTATTGGTTTTAGTGTTATTTTTGGCTTAGCAAATGTTTCATTTGCAGATAAATTTGAGAAGGTAGGTGAATACTACCGTTATTTTGCTGATGATGGATCTGCTCTAAGAAATGAAATTGTTGAAGTTGATAGAAAAAAATATTATTTAAATGATGAGGGCTATGCAGTATTTAACTCTTGGGTTACATATAATGATGATATGTATTATGCGGGAGATGATGCAGTTCTAAAAACCGATGGTGTATATGACATAGCTGGATATAAATATTATCTTGACTATGAGGGAAAGTTAAGAAAAGGTTGGAGCGATGATTATTCATACTATGGTGATTTAGAAGATGGATTTTTATTAAATGGCTTTCAAGAACTTGAGATACCAAGAGACTGGGCTACGGAAGAAAATAAAGAGAGAACTGGTTGGTTTTATTTTGATACTAATTCTTGTAGAAGAGTATTTGCAAATGATGATCCATATATTTGCAAGATGATAGGTAATAAAAGATATTGCTTTGATCAAAACGGTATCATACGAACAGGCTGGCGTCTTATAAAAGAAACAGTGCCAGTTATGAAAGGTTATATGTATTTTGTTGAAGAGACAAATGATGAATTTAAATTTGGTGAAGCTGTAACTGATACTTGGTATGCTGTTGAGCCACCATTTGAAGTAACAGGTAGTTCAGAAGTTAGATATTTCTATTTCAATGGTCAAGGTCAACCAAGAGTTGCACCAGTTGGTAAATATCAAAAAGTAAGACTTGGAGAAAAAACTTTTTTATTTAACGAGCATGGTTATGCTGTGTATGGAATACATGAAGTAAATGGCGATTATTATTATTTTGGAACTAGTGTGCAAGACTGCTCTATGAAGACAGGTACATTCAATAAGGATTTGGATGGAAGTAATGATGGAGCAAGTTATTTCTTTGAAGCAGATGGCAAAGGATTTACTGGTGTAAAAAATAACAAGTTATATTATAAAGGTAAACTTCAAATGGCCACTCCAGAACAAAAATATGCTGGTATAGAGATAGGTGGAAGAGCATATCTTGTAAATAGCAGTGGTACATTAATGAAAAATAAAAGAAAGATAAAAGATGGTGATGGATGTTGGTGGTCAACAACAGGCGCAGGAACTGTTTCATCAAAAGATGATGGTGCTGAGTTTACAGTAGCTATGCCACCAGATTTGTCAGAAGATAAATAATTTGAAGATACATGATGATAAATATTTTATAGATGAGGCCTTAAAAAAGGCAAATGTAGCAGCCAAAGAGGGCGATATACCTGTTGGCTGCATTATAATTTATAAAGAGAATAAAAAGAATAAAAAGATGTGTGACATTGCAAATGACGCTGGTATAAAAGATGGTGATGTAATAGCAAGAGCATATAATAGGCGAAATAAAGATAAAAATGCAATTTCTCATGCAGAGATTCTTGCAATATTAAAGGCCTGTAAAAAAATAAAAGATTTTAGACTTGAAGAGTGCACTATGTATGTAACTTTAGAGCCTTGCCAGATGTGTGCAGGTGCGATAGTTCAAAGCAGGATAAAGAGACTAGTTATTGGTGCAAAAAGTTTAAAATCAGGAAGCTGTGGTAGTATAATAAATATTCTTGATAACAATGAATTTAATCATAAAGTTGAAGTGACATATCTTGATGATGAAGACTGCAAGTTAATTCTTAAAGATTTTTTTAAAGATATAAGGAAAAAGAGTTATGGAAATGGATAAAGAACAAAAACATGAAGGGTATTTTGGATATTATATTTTTGTATTTATAAGTGCGATTATAGGTTTTGTTTTTGTTTTCTTTGCTACAAGATATTTAATAGATGAATCAAAGATTAGTGGGGCTACAAATCTTGCCTCACACAAAATGTTAATCACCATAGCAGTATCTTTAATTTCAGTAATAATATTTATGTTTATTTCGCTTGTATTTAAAAAAATTTTGAAAAAATTATTTTTGTCAGAAATTTTTTTATATATTTATATAGGTTTTTTGACGACGGTAATAAATGTATTGTCATTTAAAGTGTTGAATGATGCTTTAAATCAAGGTGGCAACGAGAATACCTTGGGTTGGATAGTTGCGGAAGTTCTAGCTTTTGTAATAGCAGTAATTTTTGCATTTTTTGCTGATAAATTGGTTGTATTTAAAAGTTATAATTTTATACCTACAAAAATTTTTGCTGAGTTTGGACTTTTTATAAGCGCTAGACTAATTACAGAGGGAATAAATATATTTCTTATGTATATTATTATAAATGTGCTAAAGCAAGAGGCAATGACAGGCAAGATTATAGCAAGTGTGGTAATCATAGTTCTTAATTATTTGTTTAGTAAGTTCGTGATATTTAAAAAGATTAAAGTGGAAGTGAAATCAGAGTCAAATGATGAAGTAGTAAAAAACGAAGTTAAAGAAGAGATTGAGGATATAAATCCAATTGAATTAAGTGAAGCAATTGACAGTGCAATTATAAATGATGAGATAAAAGAAAATAATGAAAATAAGACTATGGATGAAAATCACACTGTATAAAATATAGTGTCATATAAGTTTTTGTATGAAAGAATTATTATCTAAGAAAATTAAAAAAGTAAGCAAGACACTTGAAATAAGTGATAAGAAAGAACAAGAGAAGGCAGTATATCTTTTGTCTTTTTTATTGCCACTTATAATGATGGTGGCAATTTTGATTTCTAAGCATGTATTTCCATTTGGAGATAAATGTATACTTAGAACAGATTTTTATCATCAATATTTGCCATTTCATGCAGAACTAAATAATAAACTTAGAAATTTTGAAAGTTTGTTTTATACATTTAAGGTAGGACTTGGAACTAACTTTATAACCCTACTTGCATACTATCTTGCCTCACCATTTAATATTTTACTATTGTTTATAAGTGAAAATTATGTGCTTGAGTTTATTACGGTAATGGTGGTTTTAAAAATTGCTCTTGCTGGACTTACTATGTCATATTATCTCGTAAAGAGATATAATACAAGTAGTTTGGTTGTTATATTTTTTGCTATTTTTTATGCTATGAGTGGTTATATAGGGGCATATTATTGGAATGTAATGTGGCTTGACAATATAGTTTTATTTCCACTACTGATGTATGGATTTGAGAATATTCAAAATGGCAAGAAACCATTTTTATACATTATAACACTTGGCTTATCAATACTATGTAATTATTATATTGGCACAATAACTTGTTTCTTTTTTGTAGTATACTTTATATTTTATAATGTTTTAAAAGAGAAAAAGCCAAAAGAGATTGGAATCAATTTTGTAAAGACAGGCATATATTCAGCAATGGGAGTTATGCTTTCTGCCATACTTCTTGTCCCGGTTTTTTATGCTTTTAAGACAACTGCATCAAGTGATTCGACATTTCCAAAAAATGCTCGTGAATATTTCACCATTATAGAAACAATTGGTAGGCATCTGCCATTTACAACAATTGAAAATGGTATTGAGAACTGGCCAAACCTATATAGTGGAGTAGCTTGTTTCCCTCTCATCACTATGTATTTTTTATCAAAAAAATATAAACTTAGAGAGAAAATTTGTTATGCAACATTTTTACTTTTCTTTATAGCATCTTTTTCTATAAATGTGATGGATTACATCTGGCATGTATTCAAATATCCAAACTCATTGCCATGTAGACAAAGTTTTATATATACATTTATTTTACTTTCATTATGTATAAAACCATTACTTAAATTTAAAAGTATAAAAGTTGAAGATATAACAAAAAGTTTTGTTATACCAGCTGTAATATTAATTATTGTAGAAAAAGCTATTAAGAATCCAAAAGTTGGGTTTTATTCAGTATATGCAGCACTTATAATCATGCTTATATATTTGATTTTATTCTTGAAATATAAGAGTAAAAAAGCAAATAAAAATATCTTACTCTATGTAGTAGTTATATTTGTAAGTTTTGAAGCATTTATAAATATGTATCAAACATCTATATCAACAATCAATAGACCTGACTATATGAAAAATACAGATATAATAAAGTCTATGACAGCAAATATAAAAACAATGAACAATGATTTTTATAGAGTAGAGAGAGCTGAAATGAGAACAAAAGACGATGGTGCCTTTATGCATTTCCCTTCTTCTTCAATTTTTTCATCTTCTGCATATTCGGCTGGCTCTGACTTTTATAAAAACATGGGAATGGAAGCATCGACAAATGCATATTCAATAACTGGGTCAACACCATTTACAGATACAATGCTTGCAGTAAAATATAAAATCTATGAAAAAGAAATAGACCATGCCGATGTTTTAAACTTAAGGCTTTTAGAAAAAGATGAAGAGAAAAAAGTGTATATGTTTCAAAATATTGATACTTTGCCATTTTCATATATGCTTACAGAAAAATTTATAGAAGACTATGATAGAAGTTCAGGTAATCCTGCGACAGTTCAAAATAATTTTTCAAGAACCTTAAACCTTGGCACAGTGCTTAATAAAAAGACTGTAGAAATAAGTGGGACAAATGCTACATTCAAGGCAGATGAAGAAGGTGACTATTATGTATTTGTAAGAGATAAGGGTATAAAAGAAGTTACAGTAACTTATCCTACTACATCAAAACAATTTAAGAATCTTAATAGAGGATTCTTCATTGAACTTGGATATTTAGCAAAAGATACTGAGATGAGTTTTAGAAATGATACCAATGAAGACCAACTTCTTATTGAAGTTTTTAAATTCAACTTTGATACATTAAAAAAAGTTGTTAATAAAATTAATTCTTATGCAGATTATAAAATGATTAGTTTTAAAGAAGACAGAATTAATTATAAGATGAATGTAAAGGAAGAAGGTAAGTGTCTTGTGACACTTCCATATGACACAGGATTTAAAGTATTGGTTGATGGACAAGAAGTAGAGTATGAAAAAATATTTGATTTCTTCCTTGGCTTTAAACTTGATAAAGGAGATCACGAAATTCTTATAACATATGTGCCAACAGGATTTAATCTTGGAATTATATTATCACTTGTTGGGCTTGTACTTTTTTCATCACTTCTAATACTTGATAAGCGAGAAATAATAAAACTTTAATAAAAAAAACGAGGATGTGACCTCGTTTTTTTAATTTTAGAAAAAACTGATTAATGAAAATTTTTACATCTTAAGATGGGCATTGATATTATGGTATTTGGAATTCGTGATACCCAGCAGCGCCAATTGTTATAGCAAACTTCTCAATCTCTATAACAGCTTTGTGATTGTTATTTATAAAGAAAGGAGTATTCTCATCAATATATTTTTCAACGCTATAGTTTTCTATTAGAGTTGCTTTTTGATCATCACTCCATTTGTCAATTTCTCCATTTATAACTTTGACAACATTATCTTTATAGTTTTCTCCAAGTATATCTTTTACGTTTATAATTTTTCCTTTATTTAAATCAATGTTATAAAATAATCTTTTTATACTACTTGTATTTCTTGATTCTGCTAGTTGAACAAATAGAGATATATAATCTTCATCAAGACATTTTACTTCAAAATTGCAATGAATAGTAGTAGGAATGTAAAATCTTGTTAAATAATCATCATTTGGAATTTTAGTCATATATATATCAAATAAATCTCTGTGGAAGTTTTTAATGGTGATACCATCATCAACATTAACATCTTGCCTTTCATCATTTATTGAATATATGTTGCTACTAGTTGATTTGATAGTTGAGTCAAGGCTACTTTTAGTTGATTTAATAATCTCCTCACCAACTATTTCTCTTTTTAAATTATTATTTCCATTTTTAAAATTTTGTTGATTTGATTCTTCTTGTTTTTTTAGATTATCCTGCTGAGTTGATATATTTTGTCTATTTTGTTTTGCCTGTTCACCTTGCCATTGCTCTCTACCATTATTCGAAAAAGCATCAGAATTACTAGCCCTATTTTTGCGATTTGGTCTATCTTCGCTTGGAGCAACTATACCAGGTTTTCCCTCGATTTCAAGTGTAGTTTCTGTCAAACTTTTAGGTGTAGTTTCAACTATTATAATATTTTTATTATGAAGCCCTGGAATAATTATATCTTCTGTATTTGTGAAACCATTTACAAAATTCATACTACTTGGAGTCCCTTTTGGTCTACGCATTTTTCTTACATCAGAATTTGATGATATAAATGACCTATCAAACCTCATCTCATTTAAATTATCTGCTGTTAATTTAGATACGAACTCTTTTTCTTCATCACTAATAATGTCCATATACTTACTTTTTAATTTTTCAATTTTAGTCTCAATATCTTTTTTTGCATTGGCTTTAGCTGATTCAATATACGTATTATAAGTTGTAAGGGCATTATCTTTAGCCTTGCTAATTAATTCATTTAAACTATTTTCTATTTCAATATTGAGTGGGTCAATAAGGGCACTGCCTGATTCGTTAGAATATGTGATTTTTGGCATTTCTATATCAACATTCATATAGTGATTACTTGACTTTTCATATGAACCTATAGTTACAGAATAATATGGTGTATCAGGAGAAATTGTTTTTTTAGACTTTATATTCTGGCACCCCAAAATATTGACTAAAAGCATAGAAATTAGTATAATTATAGATATTTTTTTACTTCTCATATTAGCCTCCAAGCATATAAAAACAGTGAAATATTATATAGATTATAATACCTTGATTTTATGAATTTGTAAAGAAAAAATCTTGACTTTTTTGTGAAATAATAGTAAAATTAGTTTTTGTGGATTTGGTGGGTATAGCGCAGTTGGTTAGAGCGCCAGATTGTGGATCTGGAGGTCGTGGGTTCAAATCCCATTACCCACCCAGGTTTACGCACGATTGTAATAGAGGGCTATCGCCAAGCGGTAAGGCACAAGACTTTGACTCTTGCAGTCGGTGGTTCGAATCCACCTAGCCCTGTTTATGAGACACTAGCTCAGTCGGTAGAGCACTTGACTTTTAATCAAGTTGTCGGGGGTTCGATTCCCCCGTGTCTCACTTAAAAATGCCTTGGTTTTCCAAGGCATTTTTATTTGTTTAAATGTAAATTGGTCAAATTGTGGTCAAATTATTTATTAACTACTTCCTTTGTGAAAACTTTTTTTATAAAGTTTTGGACTACGATAAAGTCAAGTGGAAGTAAAACAAATAGTATTGAACCATATATTGCAAGATTTGTACTATTAAAATTATTTCCAGGAAGAGTAGAGATTACTTGTCCATTTGCATCTGTTAAGTTTCTTGGTTCTACTCTAAAATTTACAAATGTGTAAAGGAACACAAATAAAATATATATTGGGACTACAGCCATCAAAATAGCATATAGATTTTCTTTACATTGTAAAATTGAAATTGCAATTAACAATAAGATAGGAAGTACTATCAAAGTTACATTTATTAGTATTGATCCATTTGCGAATAAATTATTTAAATTTCCCATATAAAATGCCTCCAAATATTATATTTTATTTTAACATAAATAATTATTTTTTGCAAGAAAGATACAAAAGCTAAAATATTTGTATTGAAAAATGTTATAAAAAATTGTATAATAGGTTGATTTTAAACCTCCATAGCCAAATGGTAAGGCAACGGTCTCTGACTCCGTGATTTTAAGGTTCGAATCCTTATGGGGGTGTTTGGAGGGAAAGTAATGAATATTAGTAAAGTAATCGCATCGGAAATTGCAGTTCGTGAAAGTCAAGTTGAAGCCGCTATAGGCTTATTAGATGAAGGGTGCACAGTGCCCTTCATTTCTCGTTATAGGAAAGAAGTGACTGGCAACTTAAATGATGAACAACTTAGAACTCTCTATGAGAGATTAATTTATCTTAGAGAATTAGAAGAGAGAAAAGAAACTATTATAGCTTCTATTGATGAGCAAGGTAAACTCACAAAAGAGTTAAAAAAGCAAATTGATGATGCTATGACTATGGTTGCACTTGAAGACATTTACCGTCCTTATAAACCTAAGAAAAAAACTCGCGCAAGTGTAGCAAAAGAAAAAGGTTTAGAGCCACTTGCTATGGTTATATGGGAACAAAAGGCAAAACAAAAAATTGAAACTACTGCGAAAAAATATATTGATAAAGAAAAAGGTGTCGAGACAATAGAAGATGCAATTGGTGGTGCACTTGATATAATAGCTGAAATGATTTCTGATGTAGCAGATTATAGAACTTGGATAAGAGAGTTTACTCTAAATACAGGTGTTATAAGGTCAGAGGCAAAGGACCTAGAAGCAAAAACAAATTATGAGCAGTATTATAATTATAGTGAGACAGTTGCAAAGATTCCACCACATAGAATACTTGCTATAAACCGCGGCGAGACTGAAAAAGTTTTAAAAGTTTCTATAATAATTATAAGAAATGATATTTTAAAATATTTAAGAGAACAAATTATAACAAATGACAATGAATATACAAATGAGTATTTAGAAAGAGCTATAGAAGATTCGTTTGATAGACTCATATGGCCATCTATAGAAAATGAAGTAAGAAATATTTTAACTGAAAAAGCAGAAGATACTTCAATGGATGTATTCTCACAAAACCTAACTCAAATTCTTATGCAACAACCTATAGTAGGAAAGACTGTACTTGGTTGGGACCCAGCATTTAGAACTGGTTGTAAACTTGCAGTATGTGATGCAACAGGAAAAGTTCTTGATACCACAGTTATCTATCCAACCGAACCTACAACTCCTGAAAGACAAGAGGCTGCAAGACAGACTTTAAAGAAACTCATAGATACATATAAGGTGAATTTAATTTCAGTTGGAAATGGTACTGCTTCAAGGGAATCTGAAATGTTTATAGTTGATTTCTTTAAGAAAGCAAAAATTAAAAATGTCCAATATGTAATTGTAAATGAGGCTGGAGCATCTGTGTATAGTGCGAGTCAACTTGCTACAGAAGAATTTCCAAAGTTTGATGTGGGACAGCGTTCTGCAGCATCTATCGCAAGACGACTTCAAGATCCTTTGGCAGAGCTTGTAAAAATTGATCCAAAGAGTATAGGCGTTGGTCAATATCAACATGATATGAATCAAAAGAAACTTTCAATGACCTTAGGTGGCGTGGTTGAAGACTGCGTAAATAAAGTAGGCGTTGATTTAAATACCGCCTCATATTCACTTTTATCTTATGTGTCTGGTATCAATAAGACTATTGCAAAATCAATTGTTAATTATAGAGAAAAAGAAGGAAGATTTAACAATAGAACAGAACTCTTGAGCGTAGATAAACTTGGAGCAAAGGCATATGAGCAGTGTGCTGGTTTCCTTCGTATAACTGGAGGCGATGAACCACTTGATAGGACAGGAGTGCATCCTGAATCATACGAAGCAACTAATAAACTTCTTAAAAAATTAAATTATTCAAAAAAAGATTTGTCAGTTGGAAATTTTGCTGGAATATCTACTATGATAACTGACTATGATGCTACCGCGAAAGAACTTAAGATTGGTGTTGAGACACTTAAGGATATTGTAAATGAACTTGAGAAACCAGGTCGTGACCCAAGAGAGGATGCGCCAAAACCTATACTTCGTTCTGATGTCTTGTCTATGGAAGATTTGACTGAGGGAATGCAACTTAAAGGAACAGTTAGAAATTGCACTGACTTTGGAGTATTTGTAGATATAGGTGTTCACCAAGATGGACTTGTCCACATTTCCCAAATTGCAGATAGATATATTAAACATCCTCTTGAAGCAGTATCAATTGGCGATATCGTTGATGTAAAAGTTTTGTCAGTTGATTTAGAAAAGAAAAGAATTGCACTTACTATGAGACTTGATGCTGGAGTATATAAGGATTATAGGGAAATGCATATGCAAAACAATACTTTTTCAAATGACACTACAAGTGTGGGCTTAACAACTAAAAAGGTATCTAATGGAGCTACATCAAATAAAGCAAATGCAGTAGGAAAGAGTGAAGAAGAGCCATTTACATTTAATATAGATTCTGCAAAAAAACTTAAAGTAAAAATTGGTGGTGCAGATGCAAGCGATGATAGTGTAAATGAAGAGAACAAAACTAAAAAAGCAACTAAGACATCTAAAGCAAAGAGCACTAAAAAAGAGACAGTAAAAAAAGAAACCAAAGCAAAAGGGACTAAAAAAGAATCAACTGCAAAAACAACTAAAGCAAAGAGTACAAAAAAAGAATCATCAACTAAAGCTAAGAGCACAAAAAAAGAAACAGCAGCTAAAGAAACTAAAGCAAAGAATGCTAAAAAAGAAACAGTAACTAAGGCAACTAAAACAAAAAAAGAAACTGCAACAAAAACTACAAAAGCTAAGGATGCTAAAAAAGAAACAACAACAAAGTCAACTAAAGCAAAAAGTGCTAAAAAAGAAACTGCATCTAAGACTACTAAAGGAAAAAAGTAATTGTAGGGGCGAGCTATGCGAGCCCATAAATGGCGGATATCATCCGCCATTTTATATATAAAAATATTTTGTTATATGTTATAATAAAATTATGAATAAAGAATTATTAAAAATTGAAGAAGTAGCGAAGTTAATTCCTAATAGAATTAAGAATTCTCACAAGGGAACTTATGGCAAGGTGTGTCTCCTTGGTGGTGCCGTTGAGTATAGTGGCGCTATAAGGTTATCTGCACTTGCATACTCAGCACTTAAATCTGGGGCAGGATTATCAACTGTGGCAGTACCAAGATTTTTAGTTCCGATTGTAAGTCAAAACATACTTGAGGTGATGATTTATCCTATTGAAAGCACCGATAAAGAAATCATTTTTAATAAAGAAAACATTGATGGGCTTATAAATAAATTTGATGTGCTTACTATTGGTATGGGGCTTGGTAGAAGTGAGGAATCAGCAAAGATAGTAAATTATATAATAGAAAATTTTACTGGCAAACTTGTTCTTGATGCAGATGCATTATATATAGTTTCTAAAAATATAGATATATTAAATAAATCAAAAGCAAAAATAATTCTTACTCCTCATATGATGGAATTTAAAAGACTATATGATGCGCATGTAGGTAAAAGTAGCGACAGTGTAGGGGCGATGCAATGCGAACCCAATCATATGGGCAAGCTGTGTGAACATACTTGTATGGGCGAGCTACGCGAGCCCTCTTTCGAAGAATTTGAAAAGAGTAGTGTAGAACTTGCGAAAACATTTGTAAAAGAATATAATGTGACCTTGTTATTAAAAGGACCTACTACCTATGTTATGAGTAGAGATATTAAAATCTCTGCCATAGATAGAGGTACCCCTGGTATGGCTACGGCAGGAAGCGGAGATGTTTTGTCAGGTATTCTCACAGGTTTTCTTGGTTATATAGATGATGAATTTGATGCAGCGAGAGTTTCAGCATTTGTAAATGGTTTTGCGGGAGAACTTGCGGCAAAAGTAGAAGGTGAAATTTCAATGACTTCTTCAGACACGATTAAACATATAGGAGAAGCAATAAAACTTATAAAATGCTAAAATAATTAAAGTGTATTGATATAATTTATAAAAAGTATCAATTGAAAAATATTAGAAATGTGGTATAATTAAACTACTTAATCTAAATAAGATTAGGTAGTTTTTATTTGCGGAAGGGAGTAAGAGATGGAAAGAGTATTAAACTTTGCTGCAGGACCTGCAGCTATACCACTTGAGGTATTGGAAAGTATTCAAAAGAATGTATGCAATTTTGAGGGTGAAGGATTGTCAGTTATGGAGATGAGCCATCGCTCCAAAACTTATGAAAAAATTATAAATGAGACAAGAGATAATTTGAAAAAGATTTTAGAGCTTGATGATAATTTTGATATTTTATTTTTGCAAGGTGGAGCAAGTAGTCAGTTTGCTATGGTGCCACTTAATCTTGCGAGTAATGGTGACTTAACTTACTATGCTGTCACAGGAAATTTTGCAAATAAAGCATGGGAAGAAGCAAAGAGGTGGACAAATGCAGTTGATATAACAAATAGCAAGGCAGATAAATATAAATATATTCCAAAGATAGAGAATTCAAAACTTGATAAGTCTGCAAAATATCTTCATATTACAGCAAACAACACAATTTTTGGAACTATGTATGATAAACTGCCAGAAGTAGATATACCACTTGTTGCAGATGTAAGTTCAAATGTTCTCGGAAAAAATTATGATTATAAAAAATTTGCACTTGCATATGCAGGGGCTCAGAAGAATCTTGGACCTGCAGGACTTACAGTAGTTGTAATAAATAAAAAATTTATTAGAGAAGATATAGATACTTTTGTTCCAACAATGTTTAGATATGACATCCACGCTAAAAATGGTTCTATGTATAATACACCACCTACATTTGCAATTTATGTTGCAGGAGAGATGTTTAAATGGGTAATAAAACAAGGTGGAGTTAAAGAACTTGAAAAAAGAAATACAGAAAAAGCAAATACACTTTATAATTTACTTGATAATTCTTCTTTCTACAAACCATTTGCAGAGAAAGAATCAAGATCAATTATGAATGTGACATTTAACTTGCCAAGTGAAGAACTTGAAGCAAAGTTTATCGCAGAAGCAAAAGATGTTGGTATGATAAATTTAAAAGGTCATAGAGTTCTTGGTGGCATTCGTGCATCAATTTATAATGCTATGACACTTGAAGGTGTAAAAAAGCTTGCAAGTTTTATGGAAAAATTTGAAAAAGAAAATAAATAATGTCGCTCGCAAAGCTCGCGATTACGATGTATGGGCGAGCTATGCGAGCCCGAAAGGATAAATCATGTATACAATTAAAACATTTAATAAGATTAAAAATTTAATGGGAGAAGGTTTTAAACTTGATGAAAATGCAAAAGACTATGATGCAATAATGGTTCGTTCTGCAGACTTAAAGGAAGAAGCATTTTCTAAAAATTGTCGTGCTATCGCTCGTGTTGGCGCTGGAGTAAATAACATTCCAATAGACAAGTGCACTGAGCTTGGAATAGCAGTATTTAATACTCCAGGTGGAAATGCAAATGCAGTTAAAGAATTAACAGTCGCAGGAATTATAAGTATAGCAAGAAATATAAATGCATCTCGAGAGTGGTTAAACTCAGTTAAAAATGATGATATAGACCTTGCAAAAACTATTGAAAAAGAAAAAAGCAAATTTGTTGGAAATGAAATTTTAGGAAAAACTCTTGGCGTAATTGGCCTTGGCCAAGTTGGAGGGAAGGTTGCAAAAGTTCTTCATAACCTTGGTATGAATGTCATAGGGTTTGATGCATATCTTACACCACATCAATATGAGAATTTAAAACAGTATGTTGAGTTAGTTGAAAATGTTGATGAGATATTGAAGAAATCAGATTTTATATCACTTCATATGGCAACTACAACTGAAACTAAGGGGTTTGTAAATAACGAAAATATTTCAAAGATGAAAGATGGTGTGTCAATCATAAATTATGCACGAGGAGAACTTGTAAACCATGATGATTTGGTTGCTGCACTTAAGTCAGGAAAGGTAAAAGCATATGCAACAGATTTTCCAACTAAAGAAGAACTTGCACTTTCAAATGTCTTAGCAACACCTCACCTAGGTGCAAGCACTATAGAGGCTGAAGATAACTGTGCTGCTATGGCTGCATCAGAGATGAAAGACTTTTTACAAAATGGAAATGTGGTAAACTCAGTAAATTTCCCAAATGTAACTATAGCAAGATCTACAGGCGCGAGAGTTACAATCCTTCATAAAAATCGTGTAGGTATGCTTGAAGAAATAACAAATAAAGTTGCAGAGTTTAAACTTAATATTGAAGGACTTGCAAATAAAGGAAGAAATGAACTTGCATATACAATTCTTGATTTTTCAGGTGATGTGCCAGAAAATATAGAAGATAAAATAAAAGAAATAAAAGATGTAATAGTAACAAGAGTTATTAATTAGCCTACAAATAAAAAAATTATATGGAGAAAAGTTTATGAGTAGTTTTATTGTTCCAAAGAATTACAAATCAAAATTAAATCTACATGATACTCAGGTCGGCATAAAAGTTGTCAAAGATTTTTTTCAAACTTCTATTGCTTATGAACTTGACCTTTTGAGAGTGTCAGCTCCATCATTTGTAGATAAGAATTCAGGTCTTAATGATAATTTAAATGGAGTTGAGAGACCTGTGTCATTTGACATACTTGATGAAAAAGGAGTTGAGGCTGAAGTTGTGCATTCACTTGCAAAATGGAAAAGATATGCACTTAATAGGTATGGTTTTAAAGTTGGAGAAGGTCTCTACACTGATATGGTTGCCATTAGAAGAGACGAGGACCTTGATAACATACATAGTATATATGTTGACCAATGGGACTGGGAAAAAATAATTACTAAAGAAGAGAGAAACATAGATTATCTTAAAGAAACAGTTAGCCATATATACTCTGCACTTAAAAAAACGGAAAAGTATATGTCTATTCAGTTTGATTATATAGAAGAAATGTTGCCAAAAGATATTTTCTTTATAACATCGGAGCAATTACTTCAAATGTATCCAGATAAAACTCCAAAGGAAAGAGAGTATGCTATCGCAAAAGAACATGGAGCAGTTTTCATCATGCAGATTGGTAAATATTTAAGTAATGGTGAAAGACACGACGGCCGTGCACCAGATTATGATGATTGGGAGTTAAATGGTGATATCATAGTTTATTATCCAATCCTTGACATTGCACTTGAACTTTTAAGTATGGGTATAAGAGTAGATGAAAATTCTATGGCATCTCAACTTAAAATTGCAAAATGCGAAGAGAGAGCAAATTTACCATTTCAAAAAGCAGTTTTAAATAAAGAATTGCCATATACTATAGGAGGAGGTATAGGTCAATCAAGAATATGTATGTTTTTCTTGAGAAAAGCACATATAGGAGAGATTCATTGTTCACTTTGGCCAAAGGATATACAGGACAAAGCAAAAGAAAATGGGATTTTATTATTATAAAAAAATTGCATATTTAGTTTTAATATCATTACTATTGCAGACTATAAATCCTGCAATAGTTTTTGCATCTAAAACTTTATGGCCAAGTGCCATGGTGCTTGAAAATGATGCAATAGATATTGATAAAGTATTGCCACTAACAACTGCTTCTAATACTAAAAAAGGATTTTTTTTGACTGGGGATCTAAAAGAACTTTATACTTTAGGTGTAGGTCATGTAGCTATAAATGTAACCCTTTCTGGTCTTGGACATACATATATGCAGATTTTAAGGGGTCTTAAAAAAAGAGGATTTGAAATAACTCTTGTACTTGTAAATGATAAGGCACCAGTTGGGGTAGATTTAAAATCTGCGCCAGCAGAGTTTAGAAATCCATATTTTTACATGATAGATTTTGAAGCAAGTAATGGCGAATGGCAAAAATATAATTTTGATAGAATAGTTGATGAGTATGCAGAATATGTTGACAACTGGGTTATAGGAAATGAAATTAATTCGCAACTATATAATTTTTATGGTGCTGCCAATATAAATGAATACACAAAGAAGTATTGTGAATCATTTAAAGTATGTTATAACAAAATAAAAGAAAAAAATGAGAATGCAAATCTATATATATCTTTTGACCAGGGCTGGGACATACCAAGTTATGATACAAAAATCGCAGGTCATGATAAAACACTTAGTAAATATAGGTATAATGCAAAAGAACAAATAGCACTTATTAACAATTATCTTGGAATAAATATTGACTGGGGAATTTCCTTGCATCCATATCCAGCACCAGTTGATTCTTCATATTTTTGGGATGATGAATATGCTGGATATATTTATGAAAGTAAGATTAAAGAAGAAAGACCTTATTACATAACATTAAAAAATTTTGAGATTGTTGTAAATTATATGGCTGAAAAGCGATTCCTAAAAAAAGGTGATAAGATTAGAAATATTATAATAAGTGAATTTGGTCTCACTTCGCATAATGGTGAAAGAGAACAGGCAGCAGGCTTATATTATGCTTGGGAAAAGATTAAAGACAACCCATATATACTTTCGTTTATTTATAATGCTCAAACTGATTTAAATGATGGTTACAACTTTGGACTTACAAGTGATAAAAAAAGGAAAAGACTTATTTGGGCAGTTTTTAAGGATATGGATAAAGAAGATGAAAGCGCTTGGTGTAAAGATTTACTAGATGAAGTGCTAGATGAATATGGCTATGTAGATTTTGACAAGGTATTATTTACAAAAGCTAGCCTAAGTGAAATGTTAAAGAATTAAAGCTTTTGTTGTCGCCTCAGTATTTTTATTATTAGAAAATAAATTATATAAATCACTTGCAAAAACATTTAAAATGATTGATGGAGAGAGTTTAAACTCTCCATTTTTATTTAATTTAATTGCATTTGACTTAGGGAAGTTTTTAATAAATGATTTATAAGCAGTATTGTTGTAACTAAGTAGATATGGAATTTTGATATGTTTAAGATTATCAGCAAAATTTTTTCTTAATCCAAGTATTCTAATATAATTGACTTTTAATTTTGTATTTGAATTTGATATGTTTATAATACTTTTATTTACACCAAGAACAATATTAAGCAAAACTCTTTTAATGCTTGCAAGAGTTCTATTCTTAGTTTTTAAAAGTTTAGCTCTTTTTGTAAATGTCAAATCTTTATCGGCAGTCTTTAGTATAGCATTAAGAAAATCATTTGTCATTAAATATGTATTAGACAAATCATAAAGACCATTTTTTGCAAGTTGCGATTTGTAATTTAAAATAGAAGAGAAATCGTCATTTGTAATTTTAGCATCAATCTTTTTTCTAAGTTCACTTGCAGTAGGGATGTCGTTATTTCTTTTTATGCAAATAGGAGTTATTTTGCTCTTTAATTTTTTTATAGCACTAATATATTCAACTGCTAATATGTCATTCGGAGATAGATTTTTACCCAAAACTTTAGATAAGGCATATGAATATGAATAGCCTTCTTTTAAGTATTTTCGAATGATGTTTACTTTATCAATGTCATTTGTTATTGCTTGATTACTTGACTTATCTGTGTTAAGAACATTTGGCCTTGTATAAGGTTTTATTTTACTATTTTCAATATTTAGATTAATACTAGCAAATTCTGATAATTTATCTATGTCATTAATTTTTGAACCAAAAATCAGTTTGTCAACAAAGCCAAGCTTGTTTAATACGGCTATTGAATATGTTGCAAAGTATTTAGCGGAAGAAAGAGAGTATTCAAGAGGAAGTTCTAATACCAAAGATACACCATTTTTAAGTAGTTCTTTACATCTTTTATATTTGTCATATATGGCAGGCTCGCCTCTTTGTACGAAATCCCCTGACATAATGGCAATTACCATATCACCTTCTTTTAAGGCACTTTTAATAAGCCTTTTATGACCTTCATGAAAAGGGTTACATTCGCATATAAAAGCCACTATTTTTTTACCATTTAACATGTTATTATTATACATAAAAATATACAAAAAATCTATAATGTGATATAATATAAGGGTCTAATGAGTAATTATTATAGGCAAAATGAATATAATAATTTTAATCAATATTCAAGTTTAGAAAGGAATTCAAGAAAAACATCTGGTCAGTATAGACAGGAACCAAGTTCAGATGTTTCTTCTATTGTGAGAATATTGGTTTCTTTTGTTGTAATTGTAATATCAATTATTGTTATTGCAATTGTAGTGAGACGGGTTATGGACATAAAAATATTTGACAAGATAAATTTGAAACCTGAAACTCATGATAGTTTAAATATAACTACAGATGAAAATACTGGTAATTCGTTCTTTGTAAAAGATGAAAAGGGTCTAAAGTTTAGAAAAGAAGATAAATCATTTGCAAGAGAAGAGTGGATAGAAAAAAATGGTGAGTTGTTTTATTTTGATACAGCGGGTTATGGATTAAATGATGATTTAAAACTTGATGGACAAGTTTATACATTTGAAGATGGAAAACTCAAAAATATAAAAAGAGATACAACTTATGTGAGAAGAGCAAAAGATGAATATTTTAGTAGTATAGAATCAGCACAATATCTTGTGTGGTTATCTGATGAAGAAAAGGTTGGAAGTTTTTATCCTATAAAATATAAAATGTATAGTGACGACACTGAAGATTATCTTGGTACAGAAGCTGATATGCAATATGCAAGTCCAAACATGATAAAGATTTATATGAGTAACATTTATTATTTATGTGTAGGAAAAGGAACTAACTATGCTGGAAGACTTTATAGAATGAGACCAAATGCAATTCACAAAGAAACTATCGGAGTAGGAGTCACAGGATTCATAGTATTATCTGACGATGTAGTTTATTACTGCGATGGCGACCGTGTCATGAAAGTTAAGAGTTGGAACAATGTGAATTTAAAATTAAAAGATAATGAAGAACTTACTGAAGATGGTGAGATAGTTATAAAATTTCCAACTCCATCTGATGCTACTTTTGATATAAATGTTATTAATGAAAATGATAATAAAGAAGAAGTAAAAATAGACATAAATGATTTGCCAAAGCCAGATGAGGAAGTAAAAATAGAAGAAACAAGCGTTGATAGCGAAAAAAGAAATGTTTTACCAATGAACGAAACAACAGTAAGAAGAAGTAATGAACCAAGAGTTGAGATAGGTTTAAGTCCAGGAGAAGTGGCATCTACAACAGCTAATAATCAAGTAGAAATTGGAACAGGACCAAAAGTTGTAGAAGTTGATGCACCAAGGTAATGATATTTTATATAATGGGAAAATCGGCATCTGGTAAAGATAGCCTTTATAAGAGACTTATGGATTCAAATCTCGATTTGAGTAGATTTGCTATTTATACTACTAGACCTAAAAGAGACGGAGAAGTAGAGGGGCTTGAGTATTATTTTGTTGATAAAAATTATTTAGACAAAAATGCTGATAGAGTTGTGGAAAAGAGAGTTTATCATACAGTTTTTGGAGATTGGTATTATGCAACTATAGATGATGGTAAGATTTTGAATGATAAAGATTATATTGCTATAGGTACACTTGAGTCATATAATAATATAAAAAAGTATTATGGTGAAGACAAAATTTTTCCAATATATATAGAAGTCCCTTACGAGATAAGAAGAGAA
>JAEEGL012420282.1_pt1 | contig 42419 bp, 22 predicted proteins | sample 9134231 | NCBI WGS metagenome assembly JAEEGL01 (sample SAMN16246548, study PRJNA631951) | gut metagenome | biome: gut microbiome; feature: rumen; material: fiber-attached | host: Bos | place: Iran: Karaj | collected 2018-10 | reverse complement strand
GTAAAGCTCAATCAAAACCGTTGAGATTATTAAAAGGTATATTTGATTGTCCTCCTGAATATGTCCCCGCCAAAATCGAAGCTTATATGTTTGCAAAGAATAATGATTATGATGATAATACAACGCTTAATCTGATTAATCTGGTGAATATTAATAATGATGTTGAATCGGTTGCTAAAACTATAATGGTTACAAACAGTGAAGAAACTAAACCAGAACAAAAAGTTGAGGCGGAAAAACGGCAGTGGCCGAAGAATATGCCGAAAATACTGTTGAAAACACCGAGAATACTACTCCGCAGCCAAAATATGTAAAAGCATCAAATTCAGTTAAAGGTGTAAGTACACAAAAAGCACTTAAACAGGCAAACGTTGGTGATTCCAAGGCTGAGGAGAAAAAATCCCAATTTACTCAGGAAACAATGATTAGGATTTTGAATAAAACTGAAAATCAGTATGTTAAAGAAAATCAAGAATATGCACTTGACTTAATACAAAGACTTTCAATTGTCACGGATGAAGACGGACGTTATTATTTTTCACAATATGACATTAAACCTATTTTGGATATTGTAAACGCAGATAATAAAGATACTTTGGAAAGGATGATAACTCCGCAAAAGCAGGGCGAGAGAGCATTACACAGACGGACTATTACTTATATGCTTAATTGGCTTGCCAAATTGGAACCGGAACTTCAAGAAAAAATCATCGGTATGTTTGCTTCCGGAGATGATGTTACTTGGGGTGAAGAAAAATTTTATATAAATTTTATGAAAGCTGTTGAAGAATATCCTGAAGAAGTTGAAATATTAACATCCGGGTATAGTCCATACAGAAAAACAGGGTTTTTCTATCACAAAAGTGAAATTGAGGAATTATTACAACATCTGAAAGCGGCAACACCTAAAGAAAAAGAAGCGATACGTATATTATGCTCTACTAAGTTTTCTGAAGAACCTATTTTTGGTTATAGTACTGCTGACAGATTATTGCAGCTATTAGACAGCCATTTAGATATGGAGCCTAGTCAAATTCTTTTGTATTTTCAAAATAAGATTGCCAGCGGAGTATATTTTTACAACGATTTATTGGATCATGCTTTAAAAAATATGCTTGAAAGCAAAGGGAAAGACCTCTTTTCCAATACGAGAGCCTATGTCAAAAACAAACCTATGGACAAAGAGGATTACTATACGATATTAAAAGATCTAGGCGCAAAAGACGATGAAATTACAAAAATATATAATAATGAGTGTGCAAGAATACTTTTACAGTTATGTGTGTTTGTTTTCGAAAACAATATTGCTAATGGTGTAACCAAAGCTGAGGCACTAAAAGAAATTTTACAAGCTTGTGAGGCAGATGCAAATGCCAAGGACAGCAAATATATAAATGATTTAGGCATTATAATCAATTATTTAAACAAAGAAAACTTTGAGCTATACAAATCACAAACGGGTGAAAGTGATCCGGAAATATTTTTAAGAGATTTGGAAACATACACTAGCATTCTTGAATGCAGAAATGTATGCCAAACAATCAGCAAAATAACAGGTAAACAAATTTATTTTAACGATATCAATGTAATAGGCGGAACCGAGCTGTCTAAACTCGTTAAGCTGACAGAAGAAGATATAACAAAGGGGTATGAAAAAATAAAAGGATTAGGCTTATTAAACGATAATGTAAATATAATTGCACTGTTAGCACGAGCAAAAGAGCTAAATTCACTCAATGAAACACAGGAAATAAAAGATTTTATATCTTATATGCTTGAAAATGAATATATAGGTGAAACTTTATTGCTGGATATTCTATTTGCCACACAATCTGAAAATAATGAAATACAAACCAAAAAGATTAATTTTGCAAAAGAATTAATTGGAGATGAAGATGTTTCTGTTTCGGCTATTGCTATGATTTCTAATAATTTATCAGCAGAAAATAACGAAATTTTAGATAAACAAATCGATACACTAAGACAAATTGCTAAGGAATATCCTACAAATCTCTATGTATATTCCAAATTCTTAAAAACAGAAAATGTTAATGAGTTAGAATCTTGTATAAACTTACTTCTTACTGCAAAGCAAAAAGAAAACGGTAAATATATCACTGATATAGTTAAACTTATAAACGGTACAAAAATAAATAAGAAAATAATTGCTGATTATGCGGCTGATTTATATGCAAAGTACGGTTCACTTGAAGCTAATACTTCTATTAGTTATTTAGTAGCCAATTTTGACAATAGTAATGTAAAAGGCTATATGGATTTGTATAAAAAGGGTTTAGAGGTAGGATTAGGCTCAATAAAAAATATTTATGATGATATATTAAAAGTTTATCTGACAGATATTAAAAAAGACAAATTAAGAGAAAAAATTCGGATATATGAAAGATTATCCGAAATGGATGATGACGGCAAAACTGTTCTTAAAAAAATAGGAATTAATTATGACAAATTGTTAGAAAAAGCAGTAAATTCAATCGGAGCTAAACGGCCGCTTGTGGATATTCCTCAGGAGCAACGTCTGATGTTCTTTGATGAAATTATTTCAAACAATAACGCAAAGACACAAAAAGTTCTGAAAGAATTTAATTTTAAACAGTTCGGGAAACAAGGACTTCCTCTTAAGTATACAAGAGCCGAATTTAATAAAAATGTTGAAGGATTAATAAAAGATTTGGACGAAGAAGAGGCAGCAAAAATACTTCGACATTTCGGACTTGAAAGAGGTGCTGCAGGTTTTGACGGACTGCCGAATGACAGTGAATATAAAAACAAAAATGCATCCTCTGAAGCAATACAAGCGGCAAAATCAGTTCAGGCAGAAATAAGAAAATTCCTTGCCGAGAATGAGGTCATGATTGAGGATAAAGAAGCAAAGGAAATACTTGACGGACTTATTAAAGGCTTGCCTGAATTTACAAGCATTGTCGGAAAAGAACAACATGGAACACATGATTACAGTGTGGATATTCATACTCTTGTCGATTTGCAGTATGCAATGAATGATCCTCTGTATGAAACATTAAACGACAGAGATAAAACTATTTTAAAATACGCTATAATATTGCATGATTTGGGTAAAAAAGGCGGAGTCGTTGACCATGGCCATGCTTCACTCAGTGCGGATTATGCTTGGGCAATTTTGGATAAGACTAAGCTGTCTGTTGATATAAAAAGCAGAATAATTGATATTATTGATAATCATCATTGGTTTGAAAAATTTAATATGAGAGAAGCAACTGCCGAAGATGTAGCGGTAAGATGCAGACGTCCTGAAGATTCAAAAATATATAAGATATTTGCAAAAGCTGATTTGAAAGGAGTAAGTTCGACTTTCATATCCGATAGATTGGGCATTGCAACAGATGAAGAGTTTGAAACCTTCATGCAGGAACAATATGACAAGATTGATGAAGCATTAAAACAAATATACCAAAATGCAAATTTTGTTTTTGATACCAAATTTTATAACGACGGACGTCAATTCCCTGTTGTTAAAGTACAAATAGGTGACAAGATTGTCGAACTTAATGTCTTAGATTTCTCAAAACTTGAAGATGATGAAGACTTATTCAAATACGGTTTTGCTCCCGGTGTTACGAAAAAAACAGCAAGATTTTTCGTACATGTTACTGGTTTACATGGTTACAATATGGAAACGGCAACAATTCTAACAAAGACTCCGGTATTTCAGAGTACATGGTCAGCATCACTTGTAAGTGCAGAGAATAACAACACGTATTATAGTGAGGGATATGGCTTTATTTTTGCAATTCCGCAAGCTAATATTTCAGAAGCTTTTTGGGGAAATACAGGAAGCGGCGGCGAGAAAAAACTTGACAACTTTAAAGAGTTATTATTCGGTTCAAGAAAGATTGTAAAAGATGATATTTATGATCAACAACAAGAATGGGATGTTCGTCACTATGTAAAAAAATATTTTGTCGAAGAAATGCGACGCAAAGGATATTTCATAACAGATGATGAATATTCTGAATTAAGTAAATACTTGTTTAATCTGAAATATTTAACTCAAATTAATAAAGATGTTAAAGTAGGAAACAAAATTATTAAAGCGCAAGATTTGATAGAAGCACTCGAAGTTTCCAGAGACAGTTTGTTCTACGGATACCAGCATAGTGAAATCATTCCTATCAATCCGACGATTATCGGTATGTATGCTAAGGCAGACAAAATCGAGGATTGTCCGCAGGAATTCTTAGAATTTGCACATAAAAATAATCTTCCTATTGTAGTTATGAAACCTGCAACAGTAGGTAAACAAGAAGCAAAAGAAATAGAAGAAGCTAAAAAACAAGCAGCATCTCAAGCTAAAATTTATGATTATGATTCTGCAAAAGCAAAACTTATGGAGCTTTTGCCTGATGAAGATGAATATACGATTAAAAATTTATTAGAATGCTGTATGACTAAAAACGAGTTAAATCAGGACTTATTTAATGAAGCTTTATATTTGTTGGGATGCGGTGTGAAACAACGACGTCAAGTGTATGCAATTATCGCAAATTTGCGATATAAAGACGGTATTGATTACAACAGAATAAATAAATTGCATGAATTGGTTAATGGCGGTATGGATGTTGTAGAAGCGGCAACATTGCTTGGACATTGCCGAAATCGTGATGGTGCTTACAGCGAAGAATATTATGAAAAAATACAACTGATACAGGGAGAAAATTTATATACAAAACATGCAATATTGATAAACTGTGAAGTTGACGGCACTATCTCTGAATCAAGATGGAAAAAAGTACTTGAACTTCAAACTTTAGGATTTGATGAAACCCAGATTATGTGTATAATGAGAGATTGTAATATCGTGAAAGAAGATGAAGAGTCCGGTGAAAAGAAGGTTATCGGATTTAATGAAAAAGCGTATGAAGCATCTAAATTATTGCTTGAAAAATATCATTTTGCACATGAAAAGATTCCGTCTTTGATATCCAAATGTTTAGAGGAAGGAGAATTTTTGGATGCTCGTTTGGCCAGAGCATTAAAACTGCAAGGTAAAATTGCCGAAAAGCTTATACAAGATTTTGTACATTTCCCTGATGACGGCTTGGATTATATGCTTGACCTGAAGAACAGATACAATATTAAGGATGAGTATTTATGGTCCTTAATAAATGCTTGTATGGAAAAAACAGAACAAGGGCCTGAGAAATACGTTCTGTCGCCTTTGTGTATGGAAAAAGCGGAAGAACTACTTTCCGTATACAAAGTATCTCCGGATGCTGTTTGGAGGATACTCGGGCAGGCCAAACTTAACGGTAAATTAGACTTGAGGCTTTATGAAGAAGTTCTTAAATATGCTAAAAAGGACAGTAATTTCAATATATACGGATTGATAGATGCGGTTAAAGCAGAATCAGAAAATCCTGAAGAGCCGTCATTTGTCAATTACGCATTATTGGATAAGGCTCAGAAATTGGTAGAACAGGGGTATGGCTATTGGGATGTTTATGCTATAGCAGAAAGTTTGCAAAAGCAAAAACTCGATTTTGAAAATCGTGACATTATACAGGATTATTTAGATATGGGATTTCAATTGTACGAAATACCTAAATTCCTAAAATCTAGCGAAGATATGAACGCAGAAGACCTTACGGATAGAATCTTGGAATTGAAAGATTTAGGACTTGATTGCGATAAAATAAATAAAACTTTCGATTGTCTGGGACGGCAAAAAGGTGATTATTATGAACATCCGTTGGAATTAAGCTTATCCAAAGAAAAACTTGATATCGCAATTGATATGGCAAAAAGAGGCGCAGACCCCGAGGAAATAGGCAAATTCTCACGCGACCTTCTTGATTATAATATAGTAAATATGGATTATTACAGAGAATCGCATGAATATGTTAAAAAAGGTGTATTAAAAGGTGCGAGAATACAGATACTTAGAGCATATAAAAAATCGTTTGCAAAGCAGCCTGAGTTGGAAAAAATAATGCTGGAACTGGATAAAAATATACCCGTTACCGAACCTGATATGTTTATAGAAATTGCCCGTTTATTGCTAAAAAACGAAGTTTCGGAAGAATGCAAGGCAGAAAAAGCTGTGCTGGATGTGATTAAAGATGGTGTTGATATAAATAGTCTTTATAATATACTCGCTAAAATATCTGTAAATACGCAATCCTATGCTCCGGAGGATGCTCCTATTGCAAATGAAATGAAATTGATGCTGATAGAAACACTAAAAAAATACCCTGACAAAGCGGATAAAATTATTGAAATAATAGATTGCAAATATGGTTTTAATCACGGCGCAATCGCAGATTTGCAAGAGCTTGCACTGCGTTTGAAATATATAGATACGGATATTGATTTGAAGGAGGGAATTTATCCGTTTTACAGTACTACGGGTAGTGTACAAGCGTTTTCATCAGGTGCGTTGGATTTGTTGTACAATTTGGACAAAGCAGATGTGCCGATAAAAGATGCATGTGAATATGCAAGAGAAATGTATAATTACGCAGGCTCTATGTTTGGCACTAACATTCCGCCGGAAATTATTAATAAAATAGTCGAACTTCATAACAATAAAATTCTGAATAATGACACTCCGGCAGGCACGGTGTTTATAGATATAATCAAAAGATTACCTTGGGAGGATGCAAAAGTTTTTGATGTTATAGATGAGCTTGCCCGCTTAAATGAAACTTTGGTACAGAAAGAAGAATTAAATAATATTATAAATATGGTATCTTACAGTGATTATAATGGGTTTTATATCTATGATAATTACAAAGAAATATTAGATTTCTATATGCAAAAAGGTGAATTATTCCGTTATAAAGATGATGTTAATGATATTCATTATTTTTACTATATTTTGAGAAAATATGTAGGTGAAAATCCGGGGATGAAACAAGTTAACCTCGAAGGATTTGAAGCAGCGGCTAAATTGATTGAATCGGGTGTATCATTGATTTCAGTAATAAATTGCTTTCTTCCAATAAGAATGAGTGAAAATTATAATAACCTGAAATCATTTGTTGATAAAATTGATTTAAAAGAATATTCAAAAGAACTTAATGTATGTTTTGATGATTTTGCCGCTGATATTCTGAATCCGTCAATTACCAAAAAAGAACTGGAACTCTTGATGGATATCCAGAGATTGTATATCAAAAATTGGCCGGAGGGAGTAAAGCCTCGCTCATTCAGTCCAAGAGTGCTGGAGATGTTCCAACAAGAAGAATTGCCGGATGAAACTTTGAACAGAATCCGTCTTTATGTAGAAAGCAAATTTTCAACGCCTTTCACACCTGATTCATATAAACATATTATGAGCGATGATGACGCCAGAGCACTTGTCAAGTTCAGTAAACTGTTGACAATAAAACCTGACGGAGTGCAGTTGTTGGAGAAGCTGTTATATGGCGATATTTTGGATGATGGCTATACATCAAACTATATGCTGAAAAATCTCTCACTAACAAAAGATGTACTTGACAAACAACTTGAATTATTGGATTTAATAATGCAGTATCCGCATTTTGAAAAAAGAACCAATGGAATTGTTGCTGAATGTTTCAACTCATCAGAAAACGTCGAGGATGTACAAGCAAAAATAGAAACTTATAAACTTTTCATTCCAAGATTTGAGACATTGGCTGAAAATTTAGTAAAAACAATCGGCGACAAGGAATACCCCGGACAATTACATGGAACTATATGCATTTTAAGAGATGTAAATGCAAGCAATAAAGAAGTTGTAAAAACTGCTTTTGCCGAAAAATATAAAAAAGATCAAATAGACAGTTTGGCATATTCAACAAAAGAAGCAAATGCGGAATTCATTTTAAAACTGATAAAAGATAAAAAATATTCTCACAAATATATAACAGCTCTTGCTACTGTTGCAGCGGGTGAAAAATGCAGAGGTGATTTTATCGCTAAAATGCTTGATGACGGAAGTTTTGCGGAAGAGGAAGTTATTGATATCACATCTCGTTTGCAGGAAAATAAGAATGAGAATGCTGCCGCTCTTATGTGCTTTGATAAAAAACTTAATTTCCCGCATGAACATATAGAAAACATTCTGATGGTAACTTATTCTAAACAAACAGAAGATCTGGCTATAAAGTTGTGTATGGATGAAACTTTCCCGAGAGATAAAATAGCAATGACGCTTGAATTATATAGATATATTCGTATAGACGATGATACCTACATAAATAAAATGAAGCAGTTCTTAAGTTTTGGGTTTAAAGAAGATTTCATCCGGAGTATAATCGGTAATTCAAATACATTTGATTGTTATACTGATAATTTCTGCAGAGTGCTGGCAAATATTCAAGCTAAAAATATAAAAGTGGAAAAATGTATTTCAGTCCTGACCTCGTCTGATATTCCTCGTGATTTGACACAGCAAATTGAAGCTCTGGAAATACTTACTTTGCTTGCCCCTGAAGATATAAAACTTTTGGAAGCCGAAGGAATAAATATTCGTGAAAAAATCCATAAACTCCAAAAATCCATTGATGTTAAACAACCGATTATTACAACTTCAAAACAAGATGTCATGAGTTTCCTGCAAGGAGTTGTCAGCAATTCCGGAAATGCAGAGGATGTTATTAAAACTATGGATTTGTCTCAATTTGAGAAAAACGGCATTCCTCTGCAGTATTCCAGAGAAGAATTTATGCGGAAGATGAATGAATTAATCCAAAAATTCATATCTGTATCCACCGGTGTAACATCAATTTCAACAAAAAATGCAGTTATTCCAAAATTGGAACTCACTGAACAAGATGCTTTGGGTACAAAAGAAAAAATCGAAGAATTAAAAAAGAATCATAGTACTACAAAAGTTAAAGTAATAATGAACGGCAAAACTTATGATGCTATCCGATTTGAAGGTACACAGGGCGGTTCTAATACGGCTTATTATACTCAAATCGGAGACAAACTATATTATATAAAGTATCCGGATAATTCAAAACTCGGTCAAAGCGTTGAAGAAGTTATAACTTCTCAATTGTATCGTGTTGCAGGAATTGATTCTCCGAATATGGAGTATGTGTATGATAAAGACGGCAAAATTATCGGTATGGCAAGCGAATATGTTCCCGGAACACATATAATGTCGGATAAAGGCGGATTGTTTGACAGTTTTGCTGTAGATGCTTGGCTTGAAAATTGGGATGCGCCAAAAAATGATAATTCAAGAGTCAGAAACGGAAAGTGCATAAAAATGGATGTGGGCGGCTCTTTGCATTATCGTGCAAAAGGTGAACTTAAAGCTAATTTCGGAGATGTCGTTGAAGGGCTTATATCAATACTTTACAACAATTCTTGCTACAACGATATGTCAAAAGCGGAACTGCTTGAATCTATACAACATGTTATTGAAATACCAAATGAAAGCATTAACAAAGTTATTATGGATTCTCCTTCCAAGGATATGGAGCTTGCCGAAACTTTGATAAAAAGAAAATATTTTATAGCCATATTCGGCAAAAAGCTTGAAGCATTGGATGAAAAAGACTTTCCTACAATTAAGGCTTTAATTGAAGAAGCGTACAGATTGGCAAAAATTGATTTTGAAAACATTCCTGATGTTGCGGGTGCTTTAGGATATGTTCCCGGTATAAACGGTTTTGAAGGCCTGCTCAATACTCAGGAGCTTGATATGTTTGTGCTTACTCCGGAACAACAAGCGGTAGTTGATGAAATGAAAACCGAAATCAATAAATTTACGGTTGAAAATCGTCTGGCTGATGATGTAAATGTTCATCCGGAAGTACGTCAATTTATAAACGATATATTAAAAGGCGTTCCGGAATTTGCGGCATATTTCGGTAAACCGCAGCACGGCAACGGTAAGGTTGATGCTCAAGGACGTCAGATTTCCGGTCACCAGTATCCGCTTGATATACATATGTTAAAAGTATTGCAAAAATCCCTTAATAATCCTCTTTACGAAGGTAAAGATGAATTCGGAAATGATTTATTAGATTCACAAAGTAAAATTGTTCTTAAATTTGCGGCACTGTTGCACGATATGGGCAAAAAATATCAAAATGGCAGAGATTTAGGACACGCAGAACTTTCCGCAGCTTATGTATATTCTGTATTGGAAAGATTTAACCTGCCGAAAGCAATGAAAGACCGTATAATAAACATAGTAAATAACCACCATTGGTTTGAAGATTATTGCAAAGGTAATCTCAATGCAGAAGCCGTTGCAACAATGTTTAGGACGAATGAAGATTTTACTATTGCAAGAATCATAGCACAGGCTGATTTGGAAAGCGTAAGAGACGGATTTTTCTTAAGTACAATGAAGAAAGATTTTCCGAAGGATATCAAAACAGAAAAAGATGCCTATATAAAATTTAATAAAATTATGGATGAAATAGAACAAAAAGTCTGTTTTATAGAATCTACCGCACCGATGATTACTCCGTCAAGATTTGTTGAGGTTCCGGAAATAGTTGATGCATCAGGGAAAGTAATCTCCGAGCGCAGAGGCTTTGATATTGTAGAGGTAAAGCTGGACGGTAAAATGGTAAAATTTAAAGTCCTTAATCTGCATAAAATAAAAGATAATGAAGATATGTACAAGTATGGTTTCAACCATATAAAGAAAGAAGATTTAAGATTTCTTGTCCATCGTCCCGGTGATGACAGCAGAGGTAAGTTTGATACATTTGATGTATTAGGTTCTAATCCGATGAATACATCACTTCAGAGCTTTTCTTTAATAAGTCCGAATCATACTGAGGCATATGACAATAGAAGCTATTCCGCTATTATAGAGGGAAATATCAGTAATATTGGTGTTGCATACCCTTCAAATATAGGTACCGGTTATAACAAGAAATTGGTAAATTTATTGGAAGAATTCTTCGGCTCCGATAAAGCAGGAGAAGTTCAGAATAAAAATCAAAAGTTCCAAAATGCAAGAACACATGGATTTAGCACATATGACAAACACAGAGTATTCTTTAAAAAAGAATTTATAAACTATATGAAAGAACATAAAGGTATTGAAATTGATGACAGAACATATATTGCTATCGTAAGATATTTAAGACAGAAACAAAAGTATCCCGAAACCAAAATAAAAGATATAAAAATCGGAAATACAATCATCAAAAAAGAAGATTTAATAGATGCGTTATTTTATGCACAAGACCAAATCTTGGGCGGTAATAAAAAGAAGGCACATGGCGAACAAGATGAAATTACTTTTATAGATTACCACGTAATTGCAGGCGGTGCGGATGCAAAATCTATTGAAGAATTATTAGAGAATGAAGCAGGCAGAGATTTCTTGAGAACTTGCAGAGACCGCTGCGACGGCAATGTTATTTTGTGGTAAATAGATAATTTTAAAATTCATAAACTCTAAGAATTATTAGAAACACTCTTTTAAATTACATTTTCCATTCACTAATTAATTTTTCCAGATTATATCTTGCATTTGCAGGACTGGTTGACGGCATTTTATAGCAGGTATATAGCTCTAATAAATCCGGAAAATATTTTTTGAATGCAAGATACGATTTATTTCCGTTTAAGCAGATTGTTTGTATATTCGGATATTTTTTTAAGAGTTTTCTGATATCATTCGGTATTTCATCCTGAATATCAGAATCCAGACTTCCTTTTCTTCTGCAAGATTTTATTGTATCCCATAATGCTATATTATTTTTAAGAAGTATTTTTAATTTTAAATCATAATGAAGTTCATGCAGTTTGGGTTCATTACAAATATGTCCTAAAACTTTCCAAAATCGATTTTGCGGATGTGCATAATATTGTTGGGCTTTTAAAGATTTTATTCCGGGCATTGAGCCTAAAATAAGAATGTTGGAATTATTATCAACAGACGGTTTAAAACTTTTGCAATTATTCATAATAAAATATTAACATTAAAATCGCATTTTATTGTTGTCTATATTGACGGCGTTGTTTTACAAGATTAACTATTTTATGAGTTATGAAGAAAACCGCGCCTGTAATCGCAGCTGAAATAAGTGCATATTTAGCTATAAATGCAGCTTTTGCGTTGCCAGTTGTTCTCTTAATTGCTTTAAATACCGAGTTATCCATATTATCCGGTTTTACAAATGCTTTTTTCTCGCCATCCCAAGCTCTAGAGATTTCATTTTTCATATTTTGAAAACGAGTTTGATTACCGGCATCGAGTTTCTTTTTAATAACTTCTTTATTTGCCGCCAAATTAGTATCCGCTACTGAGCTTAAATATTCTTCTGTTGTTTTATTTAGAGCGGTAGATACTTCTTTTGATGCTTCGGGATTATTATTTATAAGAGTTTTTAATTCATCTGTGTTTTTAATTTTATCAAGCTGACTTATAACTTCATTGGCTTGGTTGTATGCTTTTCTTTCTATATCAGGGGCTTTTTTAAGGTATTTTTCATAGACCATCTTTGTAAATTCATCAGTCGGAATACCGTTAACCATATACGGATTTTTCTTTAAAGCGCCGGCAATTCCTCCTCCAACGAATCCGAGGCCAGCACCGGTCAAACCTGCATTAGCGGAGGAAACTCTGGCTATCGGGTACTGTTCTGGCGGGTTGTACTGAGCCATTTGGTTGTTGTAACTCAAAGGTTGCTGCGGACCGTATGAAAGTGGGGTTTGATAAGAATATGACATAATAATGACACTCCATGCTACTACACATGTATATTAAGTATGAACAGAATATAAAATTGCCTTTTTTGTGAAAAGTTTATCAAATTATTTACAAAACTTAATGATTTAACCTTGGAAAGCCAAAATAATGTATCAGCTGAATGCTAAGCAGAAAGTGAAAGTCGGATAGAAATTAAGGACACAAATTAAGATTTAAATGTAAAATATTATAAAATTTTTAGCATAACTAGCAAATTATTTTTTTACGGTTTTTATTTTAATCAAAGTAAGGACTATTAATATGAAAATAAATCAAACAAACTCACCGGCATTTGCAGCTACATTTCGAACAGGAAATTTAAAATCGGAACAAAAATTTGTTCTTAACGAGGTACTATCCAGATTAACTCCTTCACGAGAATACAAATGGGCAGCAGAAAGAAAATTTGATATTTATTTTTTAAAACCGACTCGTAGTGACGGAATTTTAAGAGCTGTTTATTACGATAATACAATGGAAACATTTGTGCGTGGTAATAACGGAAGACTTTTTGAAACCTCTGCAAGATCAAGTAACCCTGCAGCCGTAAATTATCAAAATATCGCCGAAAGAATTCAATCCGCACTTATCGATATAATTCGCGGTAAATACAAAGCTCCGTATTGGTATAATGACCCGAATAAATATGCCAACGAAGCAGAAAATATGCGTATTGCACAGGAAATAGAAAAGATTAATAATTAACAAAATTTTTGAAGACGATTATATTCTTTGTCTAACAGTTCGTTATTTTCAAAAATATCCCACGGTAAGTCGTCTTCTGTACGGAATCCGTCTATGTATTTTTCTATATCTACATTCAGTTTTTTAAGAGCTGATTTATATGCACTGTGACTTCCGCCGTTTTTATGGACTTCAATCATAAATTTCCCCAAACTCGAATCACCTCTTGATAAAAGAGTTTGCCAATAATCCCATTTTACACTTGAAAATTTAGAATTAATACCGATTTTTGCAAATTCTTTTTCCAAAAATTTTTGTTTTTTTTCAAGTTCTCTTGTCGATTCTCTTTTTTCCCGCTCAAATGGTGTGTGAGGCTTAGGAACAAAAGTTGAAAACGAAAACGTAATATCAAAACCTTTATTTTCGGATTTTATTTTTTTTGCAAGTACAATAAATTCCTCAATATCTTCCCAAGTTTCAGTCGGAATCCCAATCATGGAATAAATTTTTAAGCCTGTCAAACCGTTTTCTCTGCATATTTTAACTGAGTTAAAAATCTGTTCATCGCTCAAATTCTTATTTATAAATTTTCGTAAGCGTTCGCTTGCTGCTTCAATTGCAATTGTCGAAGTTTTTTGCCCTCCAAGTACAAGAGTTCGGACAAGTTCGGAGGTAATTGAGGCTGCTCTTAATGATGAAATTCCAAGCTCTATATTTTCTCCGGCTTCCATTTTATTTTTCAAGTATTTGATAATACTATCAAAATTAGGATGTGCGCTTATTTGAGCGCCTAAAAGTGCAATTTTGTTCGTATGTTTCAATCCTGTTTCTATAGTTTCAATTATCTGCTCATAAGGGTAGTATCTGAATGGCAAATTCAAATATGAAGCCGTACAAAAAGCACATCTGTTCATACAACCACGCTGAAGTTCAACTATAAAAGTATTTTTAAAGTAACTGTTGTCACTCAAAATCGGAGTATAAATAACATTGTCCAGTTTTGCAGTCTCTTTTTTGACTTTGCTTGTAATTTCGGGAATATAAATGCCGTCAAGTTTTGAAAGTTTTTCCAATGTTTTGTGTCTGTCATATCTCTGTTTTAAAATATTCAAAACTTCTTCAAAAATATTTTCGCCGTCACCTATTATCATAAAATCGAATATTTCATCATAAGGTTTGGGATTTGTTGTTATGACAGGTCCTCCAGCAAATATGATAGGATGATTTGGAGTCCTTTCCGAACTTAAAAACGGTATGTTATTGCGTTCTAAAATATCAAAAACTCCGTTAAAATCAAAATCGAATGATAGTGAAAATGCAACTGCCTCGGTATTTTTAAAAGGGAATGCGGAGTTATCCGTGCAAACTCTTGCGGCATCAATACCATTAAGTGTATCCGAAATCTTAAACAGCCACATATATCCGAGAGAAGAAAGTGCGAATTCCTCTTTCTCCGGATATGCCATTACAAATTTGTAATCTCGATTTTCGGTATTAGGTTTATATAAAAGTTTATCCATATCAGTTTATGCTTTTTATATAGAGTTCTTCTATTAAAACACATACCATTGCGGCAATTGCAGGAGCAAATATTACTCCTATTATTCCCAAATACTGTGCGGTAATGAATAGGAAGAAATATATCATAAGCGGATGCAGGTTTAGAATTTTGCCGAAGATTAAAGGTCTTACAAGGTTATTTTCCGCAATCTGTGCAACTGCAAATACGATTAAGACCAGTATCATTGCCAACAGTCCTGATTTAAATGCTGTTAATAAGCAAATAACTAACGCTAAAGCAGGTCCGATAATCGGAATTATGTCAAGAATTGCAGTTATCAACCCTAATAAAAGAGCATAATCAATACCCGACAGTAAAAGTCCGATTGTCATAATTATACCGACACTCGACATAGTTGCAATTTGAGCAACAACATATCCGCCTATTTTTGCCGAAATAGAACTCATAATATCCGATGCTTTTTCTTTCATATTGCTTGGAAAAAGTGACAGATATCCCTTTTTTACTTTGTCTCTGTCTGCCATGAAGTAATAAATAATAATTGTTGCTGCAATAGTATAAATAATAGCCTGAGCAACATTTATACTTATATTGATGGATTGATTAACAAAATTTGAAGTAAAATCTGTTGCAGAGGATAAAATATTCGAAAAATCAATATCGGCGAGCTGTGTGTGATTTATAAACGGTACATTTGCAATTAATGTTTTAACTGTTTCAAAATATTGGGGAGTATGTTTTATAAAAGATTTTAATTCATGTCCGAGCAAACCAAACAGAGGTATAAAAAACGCAAATACAATACCTATCGCTCCGGTCATAACTATCCCTGCAGCAATTCCGCGCCTAATTTTCTTTGATAAAAAATTAACCAACGGATTAAGAGAGCAGGAAATTACATAAGATGCAAAAAATAATATTGCAATGTCTTTAATTTTAGTGATAAAAACAATAGATAAAATCGCAATTACAAAAAATATAATATTTTTTGCCGTAATATGTTTTTGAAACGTATCCTCAATCATAAAATAACTCCTTATTTCTTAGTCTGATTTTATCATAAAAATCAGCCTTGTTATATATTCAATTTCTATTTTTAAATGATAAAATGTTGATATGTCATTTTTATTGGAAATAAAAAATCTTTCAATTGAATACAAAGGTATATCCGGGGTAGGTGTAAATACAGGGGTAAATACGGGGTTTATCGCTGTTGATGATATATCATTTAGTATAAATAAGGGAGAAATATACGCTCTTGCGGGAGAATCAGGCTGCGGAAAATCTTCAACCGCAAAGGCTATCGTAAAACTTGTTAAGCCGAAATCGGGAGAAATTCTATACAACGGAGAATCAATTTATAATATAAAAAATAATATTTACCCCCAAAAAGTGCAGATGGTTTTTCAAAACCCGTATTCAAGTTTGAATCCTAAGATGAAAATCAAAGATATTTTACGTGAACCGCTTGATATAAATACAAAACTATCTAAAGTCGAAAAAGAAAGAAAGGTTGAAGAAATTTTAGATGAAGTCGGATTACAGACAACATGTCTTGAACTTTATCCACACGAATTTTCGGGAGGACAAAGACAGAGAATAGCAATAGCCCGTGCTTTGATTTTGGAACCGGAACTCTTAATAGCGGATGAACCTGTGAGTGCCTTAGATGCAAGTATTCAGGCGCAAATACTTAATTTGCTCAAAGATTTAAAGGTAAAACGTGATTTGACTATTCTATTTATATCCCATGATATGAATGTTATAAAATTTCTTGCCGACAAAATTGGGATAATGTATAACGGAAAACTGATTGAAGAAAATTATGCCGGAACAGTATTCAGATATCCTAAAGAAGAATATACAAAGAAACTTTTGAGTGCAGTACCTGTTTTAAAAAAATAAATATTAATTTTTGTAAATGTAAATTTTTCAGGATATAATTGCATTTCCCTTGCTTAGCTATTTTTTTTCAAAGATTTTAGGCAATTTTTGAGCTCCAAAATACTTTATATATGTATATAGAATAAGTCTATTGGGGATACACAATATATTAAGTATAGGATAAGGAGTAAAATTATGAGTTACATTATGAAAATGGCAAAAATGCTTGCAGGAAATCGTAAAATGGAGGTTGGTCAATTTGTGCAGCAAATGACTAAAGCAGGAACCGAAATTAGAGTATATAACAGGGGCAAAGGTTTCTTTGAAAAAGTTGTTAAAAAGGCAAATGGGGATACTTATACATCTTTATTCGGCAAAAAAGAAGGTTTTATAAAAATGAGTGCAGTAAATTCAAGAGGTCATTGGGAAATGGAAAAAGTAGACCCCAGAACTGATTTTTATAGGAGAACTGCAGAATTTACGTTAAAAGTTAAAGGCATTGGCAAAACACACACATATTGTTTGGCTGAAAGCGATTCTCCGTTAAAAGATTCTTTACAAGCGGATGATTTACATAGGTATCTAATTAAACAGGATCCGAATTTTAGTCTTAAACAATTAAAATTATCGTTGAAAGCATAATTTATAGGTGCATCAAATATGCCGGTGCGGTTTTAATTGCTCTCAATAGTATTACTTTGTATAATCTCTCAAATACGGCTTGCCGTAGTCATAATCACCATACAGATTGTTTCTGCGGGTGCGTCTTATCTCAATGGGGTCAAACAGAGATTGGTCATCTAAAGGAGTTGTTTTATAAACAGCATCTTTAACGGGGTTTGCAGGTGATTCTTTTATTGTTGAGTTAATTTTATTTATATTTTGTGCCTCTTCATAAACCTGTTTCGCTTTAACTTCAAGTTTTGTTCTCTGTTGTTCGGCTTGACGTTCTGCGCGTCTTAATTTATATTCGTTATATTTTGTTTTTTGTCTGTCTATAAAACTGCCTGTCTGTTCTTTTTTCTGAGCATAAACTTTATCATATTCTTTGCCTAAATGACGGTATTTCTTGGTAAATACGTTGTCAATATTGCCGATATCATATTCAATAACTTTAGATTCGTGTGCCAATGCATCTTCCGGTAACATGTTAAGCTGAACTTGCTGAGCAATTTGCGGACAAATATAGCGTGAATAGTCTTTTATCCTGCTTAATTGTTCTGTTTGCGGTGACGGGCCTCTCGTTATTATACGGTTTTCGACCGTACTAATTGTTTTGTAATAAGTATCTGCCCATAATTTTTTGTTATTTTGCGTATCCACAAGAACTGCATAGGTATTAATTTTATAAGCAGGGTCTATAACACTTGCACCCGCAACATTAAAGAAATCCCACCAAGTACGCCTCAGGATATAGTTTTCGGCATCAATAGTTGAAGTTAAAAGCAGAACATATCTGTTGCCCGTTTGTTTAGCGAGCTTTTTAACCGCATCATAGTCTATATTATATGAAGTTCTGAATCTGTAGGTTAAATCTTTTGCCGCTAGCATAGCAGTCGGGTTGTTTTTCAGTTCGGAGCGAATTTCGCTAACGGATTTTGATTTAATATTGTCTGTTGTGTTGAGGATTGTAGAAATTTCATCTGCAAAAAATTCTGCCGTTGCATCATAAATGTACGAATCGAGAGCCACATCTTGAGTAACAATATTGTCGGGTAAAATCAGCAACTTATAATTCTCTGCAAAAACTGCCTGTGCAAAGAACAAAATCACCCCAACTGTAAATATCTTAAATAAATCTCTCACATCAAAAATTATAGCATAATATGATAATATGTGTAAAATATTAAAATTTCTTGTTCCTAAAATTTTTATATAATATAATAACGTTGAATGTTTAAATTTGTAAACAAATATATTATTGGGATAATAACTTTTTATATAATATGGTTAGGGCTTTTACCGTTAGTATTGACGAAAACGGTCACTGTTTTATGCAATAATTTATCGCATAATTCCGGATATGTAATAACTATGGAAAATCCCAAGGTAAAATTGTATTTTACTCCGGTAATTAAATTTAAAGCCGATATTTTTTCTTTAAAAGATAAAGACTCTTCCGATGTTTTTAATGCGAATAATTTGTCTGTTAAGATTAGAATACTTCCTTTACTTACAGGAAAATGTCATATAAACAGTTTTAAAACTACTAATTTGTATATTAAAAAAGAAATAAAGCAGGATGCGGTATTAAATAAGAATTTCTTTAAAAAGCTAGAAAAAACAAATTATATATTCAGTTTTGCTGAGGTGAATAACTTTAATATATTGTTTCAGGCAGAATCGCAGAATCCGATTTTCTTTACAGGAAAAGACTTTATGTTCCAAAAGAAAAATCAGTATGTTAGCATAAACCTTGACAGTACATTAACATCGGAAAAGAAAACCTCAAAATTATTTATAAATCTGTTTCTTCCCAAAAACAACAGTATAGAAAGAACCAAGTTTGATATAGAAATATCAAACTTAAATATTGAACCTATAGGAAAATTTTTCAAGAATTTTCTTCCTGCTCAAATAGAAAACATTAAAGGAAACGTAAATGTTGTAGCAAATAAGTATGAGTTGGCTACTATGCTTAATGATGCAGGTATTTTATATAAGAATAATATTCCTTCAATTATTTTTCCGGATAAATTAACTATAAAACTCAAATTTAACATAAATCAGAATGAGATAAATATAAAAAGTGCCGAAATAAATTCGGATAAGCTGAATATGCAAGTAGACGGAATACTCCGTGATTATCTCGGGAAAAATATGCCATATGCAGACTTGAGGGTTGTAATTAATTCATCCAAAATTGAAGAGTTAATAAATATGATGCCGCCGTTCAAAGTTGAAGAATTTGACGGTATAAAATTAAAAGAATATAAATTTTTTGGAGATATTATAGGGAATCTGTCGATTATCGGCAGATTGCCCGAACCTAACTTGACAGGACAAATATATGTTGATAACGGAATTTTAATAAAACCCATACCGAATACAACCAGAGGGGCGACCGTAAAAGTAACATTTACCGGCACGCATGCAAACTATGATGTAAGAGTTCCTGCAGGTTTTAAACAAAGGGTGTATGTTAGCGGAATTCAAGAACTCTATAATATTAAATACAGCAATTTGACGGTTAAAAGTACTTCGAACGTAAATTTACAATCCGCAAAAGATGTTGTTATTCCGCTTCACGAAATATTTAATTTTGTTATAGGTCCGCTTCCGATTTTAGATATTACCGGAACAGGTAATATTGATTTGGCAATACAAGGAACAAGAACATATCCTCATGCAAAAGGAATTTTAAATTTTATCAATGCTGATATAAATTTTAATGATATTCCGGATTTAAAACTTAAAAACTCTGATTCATCTCTGGTTTTCAATGATACAAATGCAAGTTTTAAAACAGATAAAGGTACGCTAAATGATAAAGACTTTAAGATTTCAGGTACCTGTAATTTTAACGGCAATTTTGACTTTGATGCCGTATCGGAAAATCAACCTACGGCAGAGTTATATAAAGCAATTAAAACCTCAACAATGATTGATGACATAAAAAAACTTCTTCCGGATATGGAAAAAATAGCAGGCAATACTGACATAAATCTGAAAATATTCGGTACAGTCAAAAGAATTGAGGACTTGCAATTTAACAAAAATGCTTTTGCAAAAGGTACAATAAATATTAAGCAAAATGATATTACAATGTGTGGAGTTGATATAAACAAAGCCGATGCCGAAATAAAGATTGACGGAACAGCACTTCAGGCTGAATTAAAAGCGGATGTTTTGAATTCACTTCTAAATATCAAAGCTAAAATTAAAAATAATATTGCAAATATCTATGTTAATATTCCAAAATTTAACTTAAATTCAATTATTGAAGATAATTTTGCAAAAACACAAAACTATCTTCCTTATATTGCATTAGAAGGAACATATAAGGGTAATATTGAAAATATTGATTATAACAAACTGAATTTCAACTCAAGTATAATTTCTCAATCGAGCGCCAATCCTTTAATATACAATTCAGGGAAAATAGGTTTATCAAACGGAAAATTAACTGTTAAAGGTTTGGATGTAAATATTAAAAATAGCGATAATAATATAAAAACTGATATTCAAATTGAAAATTTATTCTCAAAAACACCTATACAAAACGGATTAATAAAACTAAAATTGGCAGACATTTCCGTATTGAATGAAATATTTGGGAAACGAATTTTGCCGAAAACATTGGATAATGTATTAAAAGATTATGAATTTACTAACGGTGCCGTAAACTTAAATGCAAGATTTAATAATGGTAAACTTTCAACGGAAAGCAATCTTGCAGGTATAAAATTAAACTATAAACCGCTTGAAATGCCTGTAGAAATTTTAAACGGGAAGCTTGTTGTAAGAAATAATAACTTAAAACTTCAAGCCGTAAATATTATGGCAGATAAAATGCCGGTATTGCTTGATGGTGATATCAGAAATATTACAGAGAATCAAAATTTTAATATCTATATAAATTCAAAACCACAACAGGACTTTATTGATAAATTTTTGAATACGAATACCGTTTATCCTTTAAAAATAAAAGGGGATATAGTTTACAATCTGATTTTTAGGGGCGAACCTGATAATTATAATTTGGAAGCTGTTTTTAATTTGGCAAAAGATTCTTCAATTTACTACTATGGCGCAACTGTAGGTGATGTGGAAAATGCACTTGTTATCAGTCTTGACTCTGTTGTACATAATAAGAATGATGTTCGTATAAAAGAATTTTTATATGACAAAATAATTGATTCACAAAGCGGAAAACAAACACGGTTAAATATGCTTAAAGTAAGGGGCTGGATGAAATTTCTGCCTGATGACATTGAATTTAGGGATTTGTATGTAAAAACTACAAATCCGACTGATGCTCGTATATTCAATATTATTTTTGGAAAACCGAATATCAAACAAGGGCAATTTACTTCGGATTTAAAAATTAAGGGAAAACTTTCAAATCCAAAAATAATAGGTGATTTTCATATTGTGGAAACAAACATTCCGTTTTTGGATACTGTAATGAAGAATATAGAATTTTTGTTCAGGGATAAAACCCTCGAAATTAATTCTAAAGGAGAAGTGTTAGGAAACGATGTTACGGTTGAGGCAGTGCTTAAAAATAAATTAACAAAACCTTATTATATTGAAAAAGCATTGATTTCAACAAATGATATGGATTTAAACAGAATTGTTAATAAATTAAAATTGGTTGAAGCTGAGAATGAACAGCCTCAAGATAGTTACGGAAATTTTGATATAAATTCAATAATCGCTGACAAATTAAGACTTAAGGCAAATAAAGTAGTTTTGCGTAATATTCATGCAACAAATTTTGAAGCTGAAACAAGCTTGAATGAACAGCGTGTTTTTGAAATAAAGAACTTTATGTTTAATATTGCGCAAGGGACATTAAAAGGGAAATATAGTTATAACCTTAAGAACAATGACATTACATTAGATATGAATGCGGAAAGCATAAGTGCAAATGACATAACTTGGGCTATATTTGACTTACAAAATCAAATATATGGTGATTTAACGGGAAAAATTGATTTATCCTGCAGAGGAGAAAACTTTGAAAAATGTATGCAGACTCTCAACGGTAATACGTCGTTTAATGTTAAAAACGGCAGAATGCCGAAGTTAGGTTCGCTTGAATATCTTTTAAAAGCAGGAAATCTGCTGAAAGGTGGTATTACAAGTTTATCTATAAATGGTGTAATTGATTTAATTTCACCAATGAAGACAGGCGAATTTTCGGACATATTCGGAACGATTAGTATTAGTGAAGGCAAAGCAGATAATATAGAAATAACGACTCAGGGTAAAGATTTGAGTTTGTTTATCGGCGGAACTTACGATTTTTCAACATCTATAGCCGATATGGAAATACTGGGAATGCTTTCGAGAAAGATTTCCACTATGTTCGGACCAATAGGTAATGTTTCTGTTAATACTCTTTTTAATCTCATTCCTGGTGTTGATTTATCTAAAAACAGTGATATTTTGGAGAATATTAATAAAATCCCCGGAATTGAAATATCGAATAAAGCGTTCAGGAAGTTTGTTGCAGAAATAAAAGGAAACATAAACGGAGATAATTATGTAACAAGCTTCAAGTGGATTAACTAAAATTGACGGAAAACTGTTGTCTCTGCTTGAAACAAAAAATCATTAAGGATATAATTTTTTTATGAGCAAGATTCGAAAGCTTTATTATTTTGATAAGAAGAAAACGCTGGAAATGATATCTTTTTTAAACAATGATGCCGGCAGCAGTTATATTAACGGTATTATGTTTAACCCTTTTATATTGTTTCATCATTTACTTCCGCTGCGTTTTAAATACCTTCCTGAATCTTATGTATTGAAAGACAAAAAGGATATAAAGGGCTTAATAACAGTTGCTCCGAATAAAAGCAGACAGAAAAAAGTTGAAATAAAAAAACTGTTTTTTGAAGAAAATTCTTATGAAGAAGCATCAGAACTTGTACAATATGCGGTTTCAAAATACAAAGCAATGGGAGCGGCATCTGTTTTAGTAAAGGTAGATGACTATTTCCCGGAGCTTATATCAATGTTTGTGAACAAATGCGGATTCAGCCAGATGTCATATGAGAGGTTATGGCGTTTGACAAAATTCCCTGAATGCAGTTATGACAAAAAAGAATACAGGTTTTTTAGGAACTCGGATTCGCAAGCTATTGCGAGTATTTATAATGATTCTCTCCTTCCTCATTTTAGGCCGCTATTCAGCAGAGAAGCCGCAGAATTTAAAGAGGATATTTTTAAAGGGCTTTCTTATATAAGTGAATATAAATACACAATTGTCGATAAAAAGACAAGAAATATAACCGGGTGTATAATAATTCAAACTTCAGATGATGAGAATTACATAATTGAGATTATACAAAACAGTTGGGCAACTCTTGATGTAAATGAAATACTCAGTTTTGCGGTAAGTAAAATTAAACGCAGAAATAAAAAATTCGGGTTGTTTATAAAGACAAAACGGTATACAAATACAGGTGAAAACTACGATAAAATATATATTGATAACGGATATGAATGTACTCAAACCCAGAATATATTAACGAATTCATCTGCAAGGGTTTTGAAAGTTGAAGAAAAGACAGGTAAATATACTGCAATAGGGGATTTTTGCCCTAACGGCGTTATGCCGACATAATCGGGCAGTGAACACCGCTATAAGCCGATACAATTCTTTTTCCGTTACATTTCTTTACAGAAAAAGACAGAAAAGGCAATTTTTAAAAACAAATTGTTTTATTAAATATATAGTGTAGTGAAAGGATTTTTATGTTTAATGTACAAAATATTACCCCGGGCTTGCAGCATGTGAATTTTACAAGTTCAGATAATGACAGAAAGCAGTATTCGCAAGTAGTGTATTATCAGCAACCCTCTGCAAACAAGCAGTTCCAAACAATTAACAAATATGAAAAGGAGCAAAAAAGGCAAAGAGGACTGAATACGGCAGCCATATTAGTATCGATAGGCGCCGGACTGGCAATAATTTTTTCAGTATTGGGCAGACCAATGAGAGTTGTTGGTAAAGGCGGAGCCGGAAGCAGTGGCGGAGGCGGACATGCTGCGGATGCAATTTACAAAGTTGATTTACTCTGGAAAGATATGAAGGAAGCTAAAAATAAAGTTGCATCTTTAGATTCTAAAACAACAAATAAAACATTGAAAGAAGAATTCCAAAAGTTAATTGATAATTCAAACTTATCGGAAAAAGCTAAAAAATGGTCAGGTTACAATGACAGCAGTGAATTAATATATTTGTACGGCTACGGCGGTACCGGTAAAACTTATGTTGCAGAGCAATATGCACAAGAAATAGGCGCATTATTTACCAAAATTAAATATCCTGATTTAGGTTCATCATATGTTGACGGTGCAAGTATAAGAGTTAACAATATGTTTAAGGAATTGGAAAAATATGCGAACGAACATAAAGACAGACAGGTTGTAGTTTGCCTTGATGAAGTTGATGCTTTGATAAGGAAAGTTGATGAAGCATCCAACGGAAAAGAGAACGCAAGTAAAATTCGAGCTTCTGTACTTACAGGTATTGATGAATTAAAACAAAAGACAAAAAATGTTAAAATAGTCATGACATCTAATTATAATCCGGAAAGCGGAGTTATTGATGATGTAATCAAGAGAAGATTAAATAAAAACATTGAAGTTAAGTTGCCGGATAAAGAACAAATGAAAGCATTATTTGAAATGTACTTAAAAGATATTGAAGCTATAAAACCCGAATTCTACAATACAAGCGAATTTAAAAATTTTGTTGATTCAATGGTAAGGGACGGTTATTCAAGTGGTGAAGTAGAAGTAATTGCTCATGAAGCATCTTCAATATTCAGCAGTAAACTAAAAAATATTCCTGATGAACAACTTGAAAAACACAAATTCATGATGGAATATCTGCAAAAAGCTAAACAATTAAAAGGTCAAGCTGCAAGTAAAACGAATGAATCCATGAAGGCAAAAAAATCTTAAAATACGTTTAATTTTTCAATGATTTAATTGTTTCGATTATTTGCGAGCTATTTTTCTCTTGCTTATTGCAAAACATGTAACGATTTTGTAATAAATAAGAAAAATTTGACAATTCTTTCAACAAAAAATACTTTATATATATTGAAAGCTATAAAAATGAAAAAGAATAAGGAGAGAAACATGAAAAAAGTTGACATGAATATCTTACAAACTGACTTAACGCTTAGAGAATCACAGACAAATAAGGCGAAAAAGAATGGTTCAGCAGACAACATCCTTGCGAACTCACTTGCAGGCGACAATGAATTTGGCATTGGTGAGCAGTTAGAATTGTCAAAAACTCCGCAGGATGATAAAACTAAAAAAGTTAAAGTAAAAAATTCTGACGGAACAGAATCAGTTATTGAATATAATGCTGAAGGTAAAAAGGTAAAAGAAACGATTACCGGCTTAGAATATAAAGGTAAACAAGCGACTAAAGTTCGTACATTTGATGCCGAAGGACGCAATATAAATACAAAGTATTATACAGGTAAAACTTTGATTGTTGATATCACCGCAGAAGACCATGATGACGGCAGTTATATCACCAAACAAATTAATTATGAGTATGACAGTCCGGTCTATTCATTAGTTGAATATGATAAAAATAATAAGATGATAAAACAAACTACATTTTTGACCGAGGGGTTTGAACCATCTGATTATTATACTGTTGATAGCGGAGAATTATCCAAAATGAGTGATAATGTAACAATGTATCTTTGCCATAGAGATGTATATGAAAACGGTCAACTTGTACGAAGCTATGATCGTGATCCTGAAACATATGAAATAGTTAAAGAAACATTATATGAATATGACGTTGAATGTCCGGATGATATCAAAGAAGAATTGTCAGGAATGGATATTAATATAAGTACTATTGAACGAATGATAACGGTGCAAGAAGAAAATAGTGAAAGCATATCCATGTCTGCCGGCGACTATAAAATAGAATGGATGACCGAATGGAATGAGGAAGGCACTCAGGTTATTGCAACTCTTAAAATTTATGACAAAGACGGAGAGCTTATAACTGGCGGAACAAGACTGTTAGATAAAAACGGCAATATTATAAAATCTTCCGACAAATAATATTTAAACTTAAAATGGCTTATAAATTAAGGCAGACTTTTGTTTGCCTTAATTTTTGCCATTTTTTCCCCATGCCCCAAAATAAACCTTATGGATGATTTATTATAAAAAATATTAAAGATTATAAAATTATAACCGACAGATATTATACATACATTTGGTTTGGAGAAAAAATGACAGAACAGACACTTACCCCGATTTATGTACCTATGGAAAAAACTAACGGTATATTAGAGAAAGCACGCGCTGCACATGAGAAATATCTTATCAAACAACAAGAATCCGATTTGGAGATGGCGATTGAATACTATGTTGAAGCGATAAAATCTGCTCCGGCTCTTTCTGAATCTTATTACAGATTGGCCAGCCTTTTGCTGATAAAAGGGCAAATATCGGTATCCGGAGCATTGGAGCAGTGCAAAACGGCATTAACTATTGAGCCGAATAATCCTAATGCACATCTTTATACAGGATATTTTCAATGTTTAAACGGCGAATTTGATGAAGCGGAAAGAGAATTTCATTCTGCTATATCACGCTCAGGTGCAAATTCTGCACGTCCAAGATTGTTTTTATCTAAAGTCTTGTTTAATAAGATTAAAAATAAAGACTATAAAATTACTGACCTGGTTAAATTTTTGTACTATTTTCTTTCTGGAAGTGCAATGATAATGTGGGACTGCCCGTCAATAAAAATGTTTTGTAAGTTTTTAGCGAATGATTTTTCCGTATTTTCATACAAAGCACTCGGTGAAACTTTTGAAAAAATGCGACTTTTCCCCTCTGCATTGGAAGCGTACAACAGAGGTTTGAAAAAAACCGAACAAGGAAATATTTTTTATCTTAAAATGGGTGATTTAGCACTCGAATGCAATAATATAGACGCATCTATTGAATATTATAAACATGCATATGAATTAAACCCGACTGACAGAGAAATTTTGATAAAACTTGCGACTATAACTCAGACATATAAGCCGGAAGAAATTTCACAAACCATTGATTACTATAATTCCTTGCTTGAATTCGGTAAGGATTTAGACAAAATTTATTACGAATTGGGACACTTATACTTAAAGAAGCTGGACAAGATTAATTCTGCGTCTGCGTTTAAATTGGCAGTTGATTTAAACCCTGAAAATCCATACTATAACAATTCTCTTGCTTATGCTTATGTTAAGGCTGAGCTTTATGATGATGCTATAGAATACTATCAAAAAGCAATTAAGCTAAATCCGGATGCGGAATGGACTTCAATTGTATGTCATGCTCTTGGTGCAATTTATGCTGAGATTAAAGAAAACCCTGAAGCTGCGGAGGCTGCATTTAATGCGGGCATGATACTTGATCCTAACAATGTTGATATTCAACTTTCACTCGGTGATTTGTATATGGAACAAAATGATTTGGATAAAGCAATAAAAACTTATTGTGATGCAATATCCGTTGACCCGCTCAACTTTTTGACTTATGCAAAAACAGGTCTTGCTCTTTGGGAAAAAGATTATTTGGAAGAATCCGTTGTTGCGTTCCATAAATCTATAGAATTAAACCCGGATTTTGAGATTGCACAAAATAATCTGGGTGTGGTTTATTTGGACGGATACGGTGATCCGAAAGCATCTTTGGAATACTTTAAACGTGCAATAGAAATTAATCCTAATTATACACTTGCATATTTTAATCTTGCGCGTGCTTATCAGGCAATCGGTGACAAATCAATTGCAGCCGAGTATTATCAAATGACAATGGATTTGAATAAAATAACGGAAGAATTATCCGAAAAAGATATAAGAAAACGTATTTTTGATTTGTTTAACTAAAATCTCTTGAATAATGCACAATCCTTGCATTTATCCGCCTTGTTTCGTGTATTATTTCTATTTACTCCCCTCGATTTTATCTATTTTTGTTAAGAGAATTTTAACTTTTTGCATTTTTTTATGTTAAAATTTATCCAGAGGAATTATGATGAAAATTGTAGAAGTAAGAGACGGATTTGTTAAGTTAGAATCACAAAAAAAGATAGAAATATCGTCTTTTCTTGAATTAAAAGGTTTGGAAAAAAAATATATTGCACAGGTTATTCGCATAAAAAATAACGGTGCCGGTTATAATATTTATGCAAAAATTTTGTTCATTTATGACGGGATGTTAAAGAAATATGATAAAACCTTGCCGGATAATACCGCAGAGGTATCAGAATTTCCTTTTAATGTGATAAACAATTCCTTTGAATACTCTAATCCTATTGTAATCGGTAAATTTATATCCGGCAGAGAGAATATATTGGTTGATTCTGACTCTTTTAAAAACTCCACTCTCGTGAGCATTGATTCTCCAGAAAGCAACAATATAATAATTCGGAATTTGACTAATCAATTTTGTCAAGCCGGTAAGACCGTTATAATTGATATGCTCGGAATTATAAACAGAGATGAAAGATATGTTGCAGGCAGAGATTTTAAACTGCCATTAAATACTGAATCTTTGAAATTTATGTATGAAGATTGCCTTTATGATGCAACGAACGAAAGCAAAAATTTAATCAAAGACATATTTACAGATTTGGTTGAATATTCAAAGGATGTGAAATTCTTACCGTTTTCAACTTTAAAAACTATTGTTGACGATATGGTTGAAAAATCACATATATTTAAACTTCTTGTGTTTAAAAATAAACTCGATAAATTTGAATCTTTAGGTTATTTTGCATCAAATATCTCGGATGCTGAAAATTTATCAAAGATTCTTGATTCAAATATAGCAATCTTAGATTTATCAAAATTAGATAGTTTATTTCAAAATCGTTATTTAAGTGTGATTTTATCGGAATTGCAAAACAGCAAAACGGATACAGAAGTTCTGATAACGGTTTCAAATGCCGTTAACAAAAGAAATATAAAGACACTTTTGTATTCTGACAATATTAACACCGCATTTTTCACGCACTCAAAGTTTAAATATTTATCGGAAATTAAACCTTTATTTAAGAACTATCTATTGGAAAATAATTATGCCAATAAAAATATTTTTAGCCTTTATTCTTTCTTTATTGAGGGGATGAGCAGTGATAATTATTTGATAATAGGCGAAAGTACAAATAATATTCCTTTGATTTCCGCTGTTGAAAAGTATGATGTAGAAGTTAAAAAATTACCGCAGGATTCCGCTTCGGAAGAGATTATAGATGCTTATAATACTGCTGAAGCTTCAATTGAGCCGGAACAGCCGGACGAGGATATATTAGCTCAATATTCACAATTAACAGTTGAAGATACGGAACTTTCAAATAGCGAAAATGAAGAAAATGTTGCTGAGGTTGAAGAACAGCCGGAAGTTTTAGATGAAGAAATGTTATCAAATTCTGCTGAAGAGCAGGATTCTGAACCGTCAGATACGGAAGAATTGATGGAAATTGAAGACGAAGATGAGCATCCTGATGAAACCGAGCTCGTCGAAAGTGATTTGACTGACATCGAATCAGACACGGTTGAGACAATATCTGAAGATGAATCGGAGTCAACTATTTTTGATTTAGAAGCAGAAGATAATGTTCCGGAAGAAAAACAAGCTGATGAAGAAATTATCGAACAAGAAGATGTGGAAATACCGCAAGATTTAGCATTAGATTTTGAAGAAATCGAAAATGAAAGTTTGCAGAATGAAACTTTGGATGAGGCGGATAATAATATTGATGAAGAAGCCGATTTGGATAATGATTCTGTGTTACCGTTAGAAAATCAGGATTCTGAATTAGGTGAATTTAATGAACTGGAAGAACAGGATATAAATGAAGATGATATTCTTGTTGAGCTCAACGATAATGATGAATTGACGGATGAAATTGTTGAAAATGCAGATGAAATTTCAGATTCACCGGAAGAAATCGATAAGGGTATTGTAGAGGATGTTGATAAAGTTTTTACTACGATGAAGGATGAAAATATTTCGGATTCTGATTTAGATTTTATTGATACCTTAAATGATTTGGATTCAAATGATAATTTGGTTTCCGAAGAGGAGTTCTTTAATCAAAATGATGCCGAAACATTGCAAGAATTAGCTTCGGATGAGGAAGAAGGTTTTTTAGAACCATTGGAGGAAATTTCTGATTCTTCTGTTTCAGATGAAGAGCAGAACGATAAAATACTTGAAAAAAGGGAATCTTCTACTCCGATTGTTCCGATTTATGATGCGGAAATTCCAGAAGAAGATATGGTTATGTCGGATGAAATTGAGCAGGGTGATACTGTTTTACATGCAAAATACGGTTCCGGTGTTGTAGAAAAAATGATTAAATACGGAAATAAAAATTTATATTCAATAAACTTTGATAATGTCGGACGCAGATTGCTTGACCCGACTCTTACTGAAATCAAGAAAACATAGTGCATATTATAAAAAAAAGCTCCTATTAAGGAGCTGTTGGAATTAAGAATAGCTGGAAGTATGAAAAAGATTTAATACTAATATTAAACTTTAATTGAGTTTCTTTCGCTATCACTAAGGTGGCTAAAATTTTTGTCAGATATTAAACAAATGGGTAATATATGATATGATAATATTATGAGAGTTGTATTTGTACCAATTGATAATCGTCCTGTCTGTTATTCTCTTGTGCGTGATATTACGGCTGTTGACGAAAGTATAGAATTAATACTTCCCCCTCGTGAAATATTGGGAGGGTTGACAAAAAAATCTGATATAGATGGTTTATTTAATTGGTTAAAAAAAATACCGGAATGTGACACTATTATACTTTCTCTCGATACGCTTGCTTACGGAGGACTTATACCCTCAAGACGGTCCAATGAAACTTTTTCTGAAATTAAATCACGCTTGGGAGATTTAAAAGAAATACTCAAAAATAAAAACGCAAAAATATACGCTTTTTCAAGTATTATGCGTATTTCAAATAACAATTTTAATGATGAAGAAAAAGAGTATTGGTCAAAATACGGCAAAAAAATATTTGAATATTCATACAATTTCCATAAGTACGGAAATGCTGAATCCACAGGCATTCCAAACGATATATTAAATGATTATCTTGAAACAAGGAAACGTAATTTTGAGATTAATAAAGTATATCTGGAATGGCAAAAAGAAGGCTTTTTCGATACTTTGGTTTTTTCAAAGGACGATTGTGCGGAATATGGATTGAACGTCAAAGAAGCACTGGAATTGGAAAAACTAGGCGGTTTTACTAAAACAGGTGCTGATGAGATTCCGCTTTCATTGTTATCACGCTCAATCAAAAAAGAAATAAAAGTCTTTGTCGAATATACAGAACCCGATTGTAAGGATTTGATTTCAAATTATGAAGATGTCTCTGTAGAAAAAACGGTACTCGGGCAGTTGGAGTTAGGCGGGTTTAGTGTTGTTAATTCAAAAAATGAGGCTGATGTCGTGCTGATTATAAATAATTTTAGAGAAAAACAAGGTGAGCACGTAATGGGTTGGGACACTTCTCCGCTTAATAAAGTTATTAATTTCCCTACTGAGAAATTATATGCTGTTGCAGATATAAGATATACAAATGGTGCAGACAATAGTTTTGTCGAACAGTTGTTGAAAAATATTGACGGGAATTTTATCGGTTATGCAGGGTGGAATACCTCAGCTAATACTATCGGAAGTTTGTTGGCAGAAGTAAAAGTTCGATACAAGGCAGAAAAATATAATGAGACAGCTTTTAATAAATTACAAATAATAAGATTTTTGGATGACTGGGCATATCAAGCAAATGTGCGAAAAAAGGTTATGATTCCCTCCGATATAAAAGGACTTATGATGCCTTATGCAGTAAAGTTATCAGGTATCTTTGAATATAAGACAGATTGTATTTCAATTTCATATATGTATCCTTGGGAAAGAACATTTGAAATTGAAATTTTAATATAAAAAATTAAGTAAGTTGCTATCTCCATAAGAATACGTTATATCATATGAATTGAGTTTAAATACTTGTGATAGTGATATAAAAATACAGAATAAAACTAATAGGGTTCTGCATTTAAAGATTTGATTGTATCAATTGTTTAATATATGTGGATAATATAGCAAAATTATGAGAGAAGTCCGAGAGAGGCAGTACGTCCTTTAATAAGAGAGTGGGTTGTTGGAATTAGTATTATGAGAAGAAATTATAACATTTTGAAAAGAATGATAAAAAAGCGTATTAAGGCATATACATTAGTTATACGATAAAATGATTAGATTTTTATGTGATAATTTGGTTAGAAATTTTTATTTTAAAATGAGGATTTTATATGGAATTTAGTGTAAAAAGAATAGGTATAAACGGTTTATATGTAAAAGCAGCAGGGAGATTGGACCTTGACAGTGCGGTTGAATACGGTACAAAAATAAAAGACACTATTGAAGATTCGGAAGAAACCGTAACCGAAGTAATACTCGATTTTTCAGAAATAACTTTTATTTCCAGTTTTGGGTTAAAAATAATTTTGGAATTATATAAACTTCTCAAATCACAAGAAGGCGTTTTAAAACTCAAAAATGTTTCCGAACAATTAATGGGTTCTTTTAAACTTGTAGGTTTTGATAAATTTTTAGTGTTTGAATAATGTTTAGGACTGTTAAATCAAAAATTCTTATTACGGCAATTTTAATGCTCACGATTCTTATGTCGGCATTTCTCTGTTATACCGTGATTTCACGAATGAAAACCAAACAATTAATGGTGCAAAATTATGTGTTTTCGGTAGATAAATTCGTTCAGGACATAAATAAAAAAATTATAAGATATGAAGATAATGTTTTGGACTTGGCACGAATAGGGAGTTTATTTTACAGAACAGATAAAAGCATTGAATTAACAAATAAAACCATTGTCAAGATTTTTGAGAATTATTCGGACAGTCTTGGCGGCGGTATTTGGTTTGAGCCGTATATTGTTGATGAAACACAAAAAAGAGTATGTTTTTATGCTTATCGTAACAAAGAAAATAAGGTAGTGCTTGATGAAAGTTTCAGCAGTGAAGAGTACGACTATCATAATCAGGGCTGGTATAAACAAATAATATCAAAAGTTACACCTGAAAATAATGTTGTATGGTCGGAACCGTATTATGAAAAACAGGGCAGCAATACTTTAATGATAACAGTCGGAACCGGAATATATGTAAACGGCAGATTAATAGGTATTTCGACTGTAGATTGGGAAATCAGTACAATTATTGATGATGTCGCCAAAATGAAACCGCTTGAAAAAACATTTTCTATGTATAAAAACGGTAATGAAATAAAAAACAGTTTTGCTCTGTTCGGAAATAAAGATTATGACTATATAATTGCGACAAGCGACCCTTATCTTAACAATAATGAACTCATCGGACATTCCTTAAAAGAAGTTCCTTGGTATGCGGATAATTTATATGTAATTACCTATATAACATATCATAATAAAAAATACATACCGTTTTATAAAACATTACGCAACGGGATGGTTTTGGTTGTATGTGTTCCGAAAAGAGAAATGTTTAGAGAAATAGACAAATTTTATATAAATATGTTTATTGTATTGTTATTGATTGGTTTTATAATTCCGGCTCTTCTATATTTCAGTATGAATCGCTATATCATTAATCCTATTGATAAATTAACAAGCATTGCACATAAAATCAGTAACGGAGAGGACGTTAATATCAAAATAGAAAAGCCCGAAGAATTTGCACAATTAGCTTCCACATACGATAAGATGACCAATGATATAAAATCGATTACTCAGGAAAGAGCTAAAATTAATTCAGAACTTTCAATCGCAAAATCAATACAGGCATCAAGTTTACCAAATGTATTCCCGCCTTTTCCGGATAAAACAGAGTTTGATATATTTGCTTCCATGGAGCCAGCAAAAGAAGTCGGCGGAGATTTTTATGATTTCTATTTTATAAACGATACAAAATTCATGTTTCTGATTGCTGATGTATCAGGAAAAGGTATCCCTGCCGCATTATTTATGATGACGGTTAAGACACTTATAAACAACTCATCTCAAGCTAATGACAATCCAAAAGAACTTATTGAAAACATAAATAAAAAAATTTGCGAAACAAACAAAGAGGGGTTCTTTGTAACAATGCTGGCAGGTATTGTTGACACTGAGACCGGTGAATTAAATCTCATAAACTGCGGACACAATCCGCCGCTTATCAAAAAACAAGACGGAAATTATGAATATTTGAAACTCAATTCAAATGTTCCTTTGGGAATTTTTGAAGATACTGAATTTGAGATATATAACACTGTTTTGAATCCGGGAGATATCATTTACACTTATACTGACGGTGTAACGGAAGCTACCGATATAAGTGATGAAATATATGGAGGACAAAGACTTCACGAATGCCTAAATAACATAAAAGAAACAGAACCTATTGAAATTGAGCAAAAAATTAAAGATTCAATTATAGAATATACTGATTCCGCACCGCAAAGTGATGACATCACAATGCTGATATTTAAATATAACGGCGGCGTAAATACAAGTGGAAACATAGAGGCAAATAATATGAAGACTTTTAGGCAGTTAGTTACACAAGAAAATTACAAGACTTTTTACACATGGTTGCACGATGCATGCAGCGAATGGAAGATAAATGAAGATTTAACCAATAAACTTGATATGTGTGCGGAAGAAATCTTTGCTAATGTCGCATTTTATGCTTACCCGGAAAAACAAGGAATGATTGATGTATCTTTAAACAAAGCACACGATAATATAATTTTTGAATTTAAAGATGAAGGCATAGAATACAATCCGTTGGAGAAACCGGATCCTGATATAACTTTGCCACCCGAAGAAAGACCAATCGGCGGCTTGGGAATTTTTATGGTAAAGAATTTGGCGGATAATATCCGTTACAAAAGAGAAAATAACAAAAACGTCTTAACTCTGATTTTTAATTTTTCTGTAAACTCTTAGTTTATAATTTGTAACAATTTTTATTTAAGTGTAACAATTTTTCAAAAAATATTAAAGTTTTACCTACAATGTGCCGTTAATCATAAAGTAAGATGGATTGTTAAAAAGAAATGAAAATTCCAGAAATATACGAGATATTAAATAAATACAGGGTAGAGCATCCGGAGTACATGGCATATACGGACACCGGTTTGTTGCAAGTAATATTTGATAATTCTCCTGATTTATTAAAAGGAATACCGCAGGCTGAAATTGATGCGATAATGAAAGGAAGTATATTTGGAACCGGATTTAATACAGATAATTATATAGATTTTACTACAATTGACAAGATTAAGAATGTTAAACGTGATTCAAAAATAAAGAACCAGCCGGTAGAACAACTTGAGCAGATACATGAAATTGTAGTAGATAATGTATTTATGAATAATATGTACTCTCATATTCAAGAAAATGAGCCGGAAGAACTTAATCCGTATCAGGATGCTCTTATTACATTATTTTATTTATCAAATAAAGATATCTTACAAGATATGACAAAGTATATGACATCAAGGGAAATAACGGACGGGCATGATTTTGAAGATTTAGAAAGTGCGGCGGAGTTTATACTCAAAAAACAGGGTAAGGAATGTTCGGATGATAATATTGCAAAACTTGCAAAAGAACTCATCATTCTAAATTCTAACGGGAATGAGACGGATTTTGATTCTATGGTAAATAATGCCTTGGGAAATATTAACAAAGGGTGTATAAGATTTATCAACAGAGAGTTTGACATAATTGAAAACGGAGTCTTAACAAAAGATTTAAATGATTCAGGATTTGAGTTTAATGATGAAAATCAACCCATTTTTCAAATGTTGCATATTTTTGAAAAAGATTCTTTGGACGGAACTTGTTCGGAGATAGAAAAACGGCTTAATGAATTCTTTAACAATGACTGTGAGGACAAGAGTATTAATGAGTTATATAATGAACTGAAAGAAATGCTTAGCAATTACAAGGGAAGTCTTTTAGCCGAAAACTTATTAAATAATGTTGAAATACTTAAAAATAACAATATAAAAGATATAAATGAGTGGAAGAGTTTGATAAACACCCGTGAGTATAAGAAACAACAGAATGATGTTCAAAACTTATTCTTTAAATATGCATCAAAAAAAATATCTCTTAATAAGTTAAAAGAAACGATGCTTACTAAATATGGATTTAACATGTATGCTAAGCAAGAACAAGACAAAGCGAAAGAAATCCAACTCCAAAATTCAACGGCAACTTTAGTCAGCAATATATATAAATATAGAGGCAGTGCTTGTCAAAATGCTTATGATAATTATGGTCCATTTTATAATTTATATAACAAGATAATGGAAAGAGTGGACGATATAGCGAAAATATTTGGAGGAAATGTATATACCAACCTTGATCATATTCAATTCTTAAATGAGTCATCAGATTTTTGGCAAGAATGTACTCCTGAAAAGATGTCGTATACTCAATTTAAACAAACCTTTGAATCTGCTTTTAAAGAATTTGATGAAGATGCGGCAAGGAATTTGTTGGAATATTTAGCATATAATCCGGATATAGATATACTTAATGATGTTCACAGAGAATTTTTAGATAAATTTGAGGCAGTATTTGGAAGAGACTTTTTAAAAAATGTACTGGATGACGGTTCAATGCTTGATAGTCACGGTGTCGCAACCGGAATAGGAAATTTATTAATTCTTACTGTTGCGATGGAATATATAGCAAAATCCAAAGCAATGGAAGGAATATCATTTAACTCATCAACACTGTACAGAGCTTTGGGATTGACCGGAAAAGGTCTCAAACTGGCGACAGGAATGACTGTTGGAGGCACAACGTTTGCTTCGTATACCTTAATTACGCAAATGCTGGATAATATTATAATGGAACGAGGAGTTGATGATTGGGCAAAACTTCCGGGGCAGGTTGGAGAATCTTTTGCATTTGGCGCGTTTGCAGCTGCGGTTAATATTCTTTTGATTTCACCTATGACGTCTCCTCAATTCAAAGAAGGACTGGAAACGGCAGAAAATCTGGTAAATGAAAAGGGAGCTGCTGCCGGAGACGAATTTATTAAAACAATTTATGAAGGACAGGCACCTGTAATAAAAAGCGATGCGGGTAAATTTTTATATTCTATAGGGGTAAACACCTTGGCATTTACAGCCTACGGAGTCGGTGAAGACCTGATTAAAAATGGTACGGAGCCGCTTAAAGAGGAAAATTTTGCCAAATATATCGGGGATTTGGTTCTTGCGAATTTGGCAAATATTCTTACATTTGAAGGCCTGCAGATATTAATCGGGGGGTCTATAGCAGGTAAAACAGGTGCAGAATCGGCTAAAAAAATGACAGCAGAAGAGATTACTCAGTACTTTGAATCTTTAAAGAAAATCTCTGTTGAAAAAAGTACTTTAACCCCGGATATGCGCTATAAACAAGGCAAATTAAATGAAGCAGAACCGGTAAAAGTTAATTTTGACAACCAAAAAGGAAATTTAGTAACATTATCAGACGGTTCTGTAGCGGAATATGTTTCCAATGCTATAACTTATTCGTCAAGCACCGGCGATTTAAAAGAGGTATATATATTGAGCTTTCCGGAAGGAAAAATTGTCGTTAATTCTATCTCTGAGGCATATTCTATTATGCTTGAAATAATGATGCGTGAGATTCAATACAAGAAAATGCTGCAAAATATGCCGGCTGATAATATCCAAGGGACTGATGATATGCAGCTGCAACCGGAAAATGCCGTAGCTGATGCCGTAAAAATACAACAGACAGAGCCGAGCTAACCGTTGTGTTGCAAAACATCAAATATTTACTTCCATTTTTGAAGTGAAATTGTTTTTTGAATGAAATAAAAAGTAAATATGCAAAAGAGAAAATTATTTACTACATAGAAATATTACTAGTAACCGTATCTTAAACCATTTAAGTTGTTATTAATGCTATTTAAAGAGTTATTGATATTATGTAATGAATCTGTCTGTCGTTTTTGCATTAGTAATTGTTCATAACTAGTTCCTTGTTGGATGAGCGCATTATTTCTTGCCCTTCTTTCAGAAGGAGTCATGAATCGACCTTCTAATTCATCCCAGGAACTGCCGCTTAACATATCCTGTACGGCATCGCTTTCTAATATTTTGGTTATATTATTTATTGTGTTAGCCGTGTTTTGTTCATTTTGTTTTTGTATTTGATTTCTTGCATCAACTACATCAGCTTTGATTTGTTTTGCTTTTTGGGGGGCAATATTACATAACAATTCATAAGCATAATCTAAATCTTTAATATTTTGTTTTATTATAGCTTGAAAGACTGCGGATTCGGCAATAATAGGATCTTTACTGCCACTTCTTAAAGCAATAAAACTATATTTATACATTTTATCTAAATATTGCGGATTATTTGCGCTGTTTTGATATTTTGTTGCATACAAGTAAGACAAGTTTTTTGCTATAGGCAAAACATCTAAATTGTATTGCTTTGCCGCATTATATGCACATTCGGTTGCAACAATTTCATTATCGACAGTTTTGTTTGCCCTATATTGTGATATTGGTACATTGCACTTCTGCATAATTCTTTGGTCTAAAGTGATTTGTTCTTCGGCAATAGCAAATGACATAGATATACAAAAAATAATAAAAACTACAAATTTTTTCATAACAACTCCTAATTAAAACACTTGTGATGAGCTAATTATATCATGAAAAGTGGTATAATTTTAATATGAAAATTAATATATCAAAAAGAACAAAGAAAATCATTATAATTGTTTTTATATGCTTGTTATTTTATATTGCCTCATTGGCAATAGGAACATATCTATGGGCATTTCATTTATTGTAATTGCATAATATGTTTCAATTTTTAATGTTAAGGTTTCCAATATTAGGGTTTTCATATTTATTTATTTCTTTACAAAAATCAGAAAATCTGTCCATTGTTTTTGGGATAAAACCATCTTGGACTATTTGTTTTCTATAGATAGAAACTCCCTTTCCTGCCATATTATAAAGTTCTATTTTTATATCACATTGTCGTTGACAGATTTTTGACCGTTCATCTCCAATTGGCAAATCATTTAATTTATATCCTAGAATTTCACACTCAAATATTAAATCTTTGACTTTTTCTATATATTTAACTATATCTTTATGTAAGTATAAAGATGCCTCTTCATATACATTAAAGAGTTGATGTCGCATATCTTCATTTATATTTCCATATGAAAAGAAGTACACAAATATATTATCTAATTTTTTAAGGTTTTTAATATATAAATTTCTAACACTACTATCCGTTTTATGCTTAAAAAAGCATATACCGTATATGATACCGCCTAATATTAAAAGGCTTGATATTAAATCTATTATTGATCTTGCTATTTCCATTTACTTCACTCCATTGATATTTGCGATATTTCATTAAACACTTGTGTTGTTTAACTTCTTTTTAATACTTTATCATAAAAATGTGCCTATTTTGCCCAAATTGCAAGACCTCAATGTCAAAAGCCTTGTCACATACTTGTTTATAACCTTCGCGGCCATCGAACTTTCGATGAAAATTTGAGCAAGTGGATTGGCTAAAACCCAGTAATATATGAAACCCTATTTTTTCATCCAACCCAGCGAGCGAATCTCTATGGTACTATCGAACATAATAAAATACAGGAATGACACGTCATTCCTGTATTTTATGGTGGAGAATAGGAGACTCGAACTCCTAACCCCCTGCGTGCAAAGCAGGTGCTCTACCAATTGAGCTAATCCCCCATATTTAATTGTCATCCCTCGCACCTGCTTTAGCAGGTGAAGATTCTGTATACGAGAAACCCATGTTTCTCTTGGGCCAATTGAGCTAATCCCCCATATTTAATTGTCACATCCGTACACCGAAGTGCAACTACTATTCTATAGTACTTGCTGATTTTTATTTGTAAAGAGGGGAATAAATATTTTTTAAAATACCAAGGCAATCCCGGATAGGATTGCCTTGATTTATTAAACTGATTTTAGTTATTAACGCCAGTATAACGGGGTCCCGACAGGGATTATTGCCGTATATCCATCAGCTTCGAGCGGTATATTATGTTCTTTTCTATATGCTCTTTCCGCATCAAGTACTTCCTGACGTGTTGGTGTTCTGCCTAATTCAATGGTAAGTTGTTCTCTGCAGAAATCCCACGGATTATCACCTGATTTTGCTGTGCGAACGAAGTTTTTGAACGAACCGCTGTCTTGAATAACTTCTGTTTGTTCGGGTTCAGTCTGTTCAGTTATGTTTTGTGTTTCTTGGATTTGTTGTTCAAGTTCCTCAATTCTTGCATTTGCATCGCTAAGTTGTTGAGCAGCTTCTGTTTGTTGAATTTGTACTTCTTTAGTTTTTGATTGTTCTGCTTCTATTGCCTGTTTTTTGTTACTTCTTCCGATAAAATACATGCCGACGCATGCTGCTACTGCAATAGCAAGGCCTATTATTCCCCTCTTTTTCATCTTTGAAGCTTTTGCAAGAGCGTCATGCCCGATTTTGCTTACTTTTCCCATATTTTTTTCGAGTCTCGCAATATCTTTTGCCTGTTGCTCTATTTGAGCAGATTTTGCAGAAACTTCTTGGCTAAGTTCCCAACTTTCAGACCAAAGTCTGTTTGCCTCAGAAGTTTTTGCTGCAAGTTTCTCGGTTAACTCTACTTTTTCACCTCTGAGAATCGCAAGTTCAGCAAGCTTATCTGCCTCACATACACCTGATTTCTGGATTCTGTTTACATCTTTTCCGTATTTCGCAAACAAATCTGAGCCTTTCTGTCCTCTGGGTGAAGGAGCAGGTTTGCTGAATATGTATCCGTCTTTATTCGGAGTTGCTTTGCCGAATTGTTCTTCCAAATCTTGAAGTCTTGCCACATGGTCTTCTTTCACGCATTGTGCGTATATTCCCAATTCAGCTTTCTTTGCTTTAAATGCTTCATTAACTTCTTTTGAATAGCGGGATTTTTCAATATCTTTTTGTATAAGTTCCAAATCCTGTAATGACTCTGCATTGTTGATTATTGACAGATTCTCAAGTTCGCTGACAGTTTTTCCGTCATACAGTTTGCGTTCCAACTTTTCAAAAAGTTTTTGTTGTTGCCTGCTTCCTTCGCTATCTACATACGGTCTTAAAAATTCAAGCCCTTTTTTGTCGTGGCAATCATTTAATAAATCCCCAATAACTATCTGCATGTCAGATGGTTTTGATGCTTGTCTTAACTCTTTTGCATGTTGCCTTACAACATCGTTAATCTGTTTTCCCCTAATTTTCGTGTGATTACTCATAATTTTCCTCCTTTTCCTTGTATTTATCCTTAAACTAGCTTACAGCTTTGCTATATATATAAAGTATTTATGAGTTAGATAATTGCCATGGCCTTTTATGGTTGAGCTTGCGGAGAACTACTCTGTGTATGGCTCTACTGCACTGTCTGTCTGGCGTTCAGCCTCATTAAAAGTTTAAAAAAGTCGTCTTTACATTTCTTAACATTTAAATATTTTCTTGATATTTTTGCAATAAATACGCTTATTAGCATAAAAAATTATGAAGTACCAAATGATAATAAATACAAAAAAACGGATTGTTATTTGTAACAATCCGTTTTTTTTGTATTCTTTAAACTATTTGAACTATACAGCGTAAACTGAAACTTGTTTTCTGTCACGTCTGTGGGCTTCAAATTTTACCTGTCCGTCAATCATAGCGAACAAAGTATCATCAGAGCCGATGCCTACATTATTACCGGGATGAATTTTTGTTCCTCTTTGGCGAACAATTATATTTCCGGCTTTAACTGTCTCTCCGCCGAATTTCTTAACACCAAGACG
>JAEEGL010708033.1_pt1 | contig 42420 bp, 31 predicted proteins | sample 9134231 | NCBI WGS metagenome assembly JAEEGL01 (sample SAMN16246548, study PRJNA631951) | gut metagenome | biome: gut microbiome; feature: rumen; material: fiber-attached | host: Bos | place: Iran: Karaj | collected 2018-10 | reverse complement strand
TATCTGGCAATCATACCGCTATCGCTATCTTCAGCTGAATTTTCTTTATTCCCGGCTTCAATCCTCTCGCATTCTGCCGCCTCAAATATCTTATCCTCTCTTCCGGTAAACTCATTCCACAAAATCTCCTGAGCCTCAAAAGGATTCTGTGCATCCTTAATTAGCTCAAGCAGAGCAGGAATCTTCTCATCCGATATATACTCAGCAGAAAGTACATTAAGATTCTCCGTCACACATTTGGATAATGTCGTTTGTCCCTCCTTCAGTATGCCTACATTGTTTATGTTTTGTCCCTGTCTGCCATCACCATTAAGAATATATTTTATTCCAAGAATAGCATCCGCACATTCGGTATTATTATCATCATAGCTTGTGTAAAGTCCGTTATCATTAAATCCAAGCTTATACATGAAAAGTCTGTTCTGAATCTTTAAGAGACTGTTGTATGTAGTTGTACCGGGATATCCATAGTGCAACGCATCATTAGGAGTTCTGGGCGAAAGTGATTCTATACGGTATGCAACCCCTGTTTCTTCTTTAGTCAACTGATTTATAGCTTCCAATCTTTCTTCAGTTTCCCTGCATTTAGCCATGTACCCTGAAACCGTCTCCGCATTCATGGATGAATTTCTATATATTGAAATAAAGTTCATAGAAAAATCTGTAATAATCACCAATACAAATACCACCGTCAGCATTCCCATTAGTATTTTTGAGCTGATGCATGTTGCATTATTACAAGTATCATCCCCAACCTTTTTGGCTTCTGTTCCTGCCTTATCCCCATCATGAAATTGGACATAAATCACCAATATAGCTACTGCAAAAATCAAAATGAAAACATTAACAATCCATGCCTTTAAACTCATAAATCCAGGCTTGGAAAGGAACCCGCCAATAGCTAACGCAAATGCAATCGCTCCGGACATCAAAACAGATTTTGTTTTTATCCCGTCAATATTCGCAAGACAAAGATAAACAAGCATCAGACATACAAAGGAAAAAATGAATGAATACCTGTACAAATATCCATATGCCTCTGTTCCTCCATGCGCCAGGGTATTAAGCGGCTTTATGGAAAAGAACATCATAATCACAAAGAGAAATGCTCCCATCAGCTGCTTAATCTTCCTGTTTATCTTTTCGTTGAAAAAGAAAAGAATGCATGGAATTATCAGCACCGCGCCAAAGTATATATTGGGCATTCCTTCCATGATTTCCAGGGAATCATAGCTCATGGAAAAGAGCTTTGGAATTACTGAAAAAGGAGATATAAACTTACCAACTGCTTCTGATGAGGGTAAATAACCATCCAAAGCACCTGCATTATCACCAAGATGGTCCTTATTACTTCCCATGAGGGATCTTACTGTAGGCACTAAAAACCAGGCGTCAAGAACAAGACTTCCCATAGTTGCTGCGATAAACTTAAGGAACTTAGCTGCTCTCGTTCCAAAAAGCACCATAAGTATTGCAAATACTCCCAGGAACATCAGAATCATGGCCGCAATATAGTAATTCATTACAACCATAAATATCACTGAGACAATGTATACAACACTTCCCTTCTTTTCTCCACGCATCATTTTGAAAAAGTCAATAAGTACGACAGGCATCATGATAACTGCATCAAGCCACATGATATTAGTCATGTTGGCAATCATCCAGCCGCTAAAGGCAAACGCAACTGAAACAAGGATATTTGAACCACTCTTATCCAAAGCATTCTTTTTCAGATTAAAAAACGATTGCTGAACATATGAAAAAAACACTGAAGTTGTCCCCGCAGCCGCTGCAATTTTCAACATGATCAGAAAAGTCACAGCAGTTGCATAATAAACATCCGGAATAAAAACGAACATAAAAAGAAACGGACTTGTCAGATAATATGCCCATATCCCAAGCATATCAGCTCCCAGTCCGCAGTTTTTTGAATAAAAGAATCCATCCTTACCATGCCATACATTACTATAGTATGCAAAAAAATCCACATACTGCTGCTTCATATCCTCATACAAAAAAGTTTTATCCCCAAAAGGCGTGATATGAAGTACAAAACACAGCATCAAAAATAAAAGGGCTGCAGAAAAAGCCGCTATTAATGCGGTTATAATAGTCGGCTTTATTCTACTCTCCATATGGGATTTGTCTTTCTCCCCTTTAGCATCCATAAAAAACATTTTCATCAATATGGCATTACGTCCTTTTCCGTCAATATCTTCCAGTTTTCCTTCTTCCTCATGTCATCGTGTACCGCAAGCCACATGTCAGGCAGAAACTGTGTCCCACAGTTAACTGAAACATCATTCTGATGAGAAGCAAGGACATACTGGTCATGAGCATATTTCTCATTGTTGTTGATTTCTTTTCCTGTAAAGGGATTAACAGGATTGTCGATGATATCACTAACTGCAATAGTCGGTGTATCCGCGTTAGTCATAAAGTCCTCACAGGTTGTAAGCTCACCCTCTGCGCCAAAATCCTTTACCAGTAAAAGCGGATAGTAGAACTCCGCATCCAGAAGGAAATTACTTCCATCGTCAAGCACCAGATTATCAAGCTGCCCCAAGCCTCTCGCATGGTCTGCTGTGATAATAATCCTGGTATTATCATAGACGCCTTCATCCTTAAGGTACTGCAGCCACTCACCAATCCTCAAAAGCGCAGCCATGTTTGTTTCATAATGTGCCAGAGTCCAGCTCTTTTTAAAGTGCAGTTCCTCGCCATTCAATGTGAATCTATCCGCATGATCTTCGTCATACTCGTTATTGTCTATATTTGCAGCAGGCACATACTCAGGCTCCTGCATCAGCATGGGCTCATGAGTAGTATCATTGGCCATCATAAGGAAGGTATTACCCTCATCAGTAACAGTTGTTATATCTGACAGATTTTCCAGAACAGTGTAGCTGTCCATGCATTTGGCAAGGATTCCGGTTGCCTCGTGGAAGCCATGTCTCTTCTGCTTTCCCGGGATTGAGGGATCTGCATAATTGTTGTAATTTCCACTGTTGTATAGAGAGTTCTGTACAAAAAGTGGAGAAGCCTTCATAAGACTGTAGCAGAAAAAGTCCTCTTTTCTGCGCTCTATGCTGCTCTCCTTCTGCTCTGCAGGTATAAATTTACCATTGGCATGGTAAGCTTTTATATCAGGGTACTCATCATAAATCGACAGATCAGGAGTCCACTGATATCCCGCATAAGGAGGCTCAATTACTGTGACATCATAATCATTTTCATCAAAAAGGACCGGCATAACCTTAAGTGCCTCGTTCTGCTTATCCACAAGAAGCTCCGTATCCCTTTTGTTCATCTCCTCCGGTGTGTACTCATAACCTCCGAAAATCGGCGCAGCTCCAAAGTTTGTGCAGGGACCAAAGGATATCGTGTTGGAATAATATGTAAAGCCCGAATATACCTCTCTCAGCTCAGGCTTTTCATTCATAATGTAAGGAATATACGCATTCATGGCTCTGTCGAGCATGATCACAATAACATTTTTCCCATTCCTGCTGAGGTTGAAGCTGGGTCTGTCAGCCTGCGCATCCGCTACAGCACCTGATAGCTGCGATATAGACTTTTGTATATTCAACATGTTGCTTCCGGCCATTACCGCAAGCGCAAGGGCTGCAACAGATATCACTGAAGCAGTCAGCTTCGGCAGCTTTTTTACCAGCAATATAAAAATCAATACAACTATGGCAACTATAAGTACGTTAATCAGTTTTTCGGGAAGAAGAAATTCAAAGCCCTCTTCATACTCAAGATCTGCAGTAAGTGTACCCAGTTTGTTTCCAAAAAACATGTAATCAACTGTAGCCACACCGCTCACAACCACAATAAGCTTATCAAAAAAAGGTCTGAACTCTTTTCCTGCAAGCCAGTAAAATACTCCCATCCATATCACAAACGCGCCTGTTGCAAGACAAAGTGAGCTGACTACATACCAAAGGGGATTAACATAATAGTTAAGATCCACAAACTCCTGAGGTGATGACTTAATAACTGCTGAAGGAATGACAAGTCCCACCAGCACCACCATGTAAAAAGCGCCTGCCCAGAAAAGTCTGGCATTAGGCTTATCCTTACTCAGCCTTACGACGTCGCTCTTTTTCTTCTTAAGAAGCATTATAAAGAACGGAATCATGCAGCATACACCAAGCACGATAATAAGAATCTTATGCTTGATATGTTCGCTTTGATAAAACAAAGCCCCATAAACAAAAGCCACAGCACCGATAACCGCAAACAAAATGCCAAGAACCTTTCTCGGATTCTTCAGCTTGTAAAAAATCGTCTTAATAAGTGAAAACAGATTGTTCAGTGTCCAGTAAAATACCAGTCCTGACGGTGAATCATACAAAAAGATAAGGAAAAACACTGCCATGGAATATAGCTGAACCTTGGTTTTTAAGGGATATCCTTTTGTAAAAATCGCACAGGATATAAGGTTTATTCCGGTCATAAGTATTGGAAGAAGATTTATCCCCAATGCCCCGATCTTAATAAGATTATCCGGTGCTCCGAGGTCAGATATTATCCCAAAGGAGACACCTCTTAAAATCCAAAGATTCGATAAAAACTGATACGCTGCTATAAAAAAGGGTATCTCCAAAAAAAGAGAAATAGAACCCTTAAAAACGTCAGTAGGTCTGTAATCATTCTGTCTGTAGTAGGTCTGGAGCATCATCATGCGCTCGTCACCCTTGAAGGTCTTCTTTATATGAGCAATACCGTCATGGAGCTTTGCCTCTATATCCCTTTCCTCCTCCTGAACTGCATCCGCCCTCTTATAAAGCGGCAGGACAAGGAAATTGATGGCAAGACTGAGTGCTATGATTGAAAGCCCGGGATTCCCGATGACTTTGTTGGCAGTTATAAAGACCAGCTCAAAAAATACCCTGAGTGGTCTTATAAGAAGTGTATAAATTATTTCCGAAATACTCATTTTTCTGTTTCCTGTTTATCTTCCTTCGACAGCTCCTCGTACTTATTCATAAGCCAGTCTACTGTCCTCCTGGTGCCTTCCTCATAATAGCACCAGGTCTCGGAGCGGACTTCTTTTCTTCCCTCTGCAAACTTTGGATCCTCTATACAGGTATCGATCATCTCCTTGAGGCTGTCCATATTGTTTTCCTCAAGTTTCATACCGATTCTGGGTAGTGCTGTAAGCGTCCAAACCTCTTTTTTAAGCCACCATGCATCATAAGGCGCCGTATCAAATTCAGTATCTGCATAGATAATAGGCTTATCATAGACAAGCGCAAAATCGAAGGTAACTCCTGAAAAATCAGAAATCAGAATATCTGCTCTCTTTAACACTTCAAAATTATCTACATCTCTGTTCCACTCCAGTCTGTCTGACTCAGGATATTTTTTCATTATCTTATCAAGCATTTCCTTCTCAGATACAAACGACTGGGGATGTGGACGGACAATTACATGATAACCGGTATCCAGTAGCTTACCTATAATGTCTCCGCCAAACTTTGAAAAAATTGCGCTGGGGCCCCAGGACGGAGCAAGTAGTACCGTTCTCTCATGAGGCTCACTGGGTCCGCTTTCCTTAAGTCTCCTTACCATCTCATCCATGTAAGGAAGCCCAACAACATAGCACTCCTTAGCAGGAAGATTCCTCATTTTCTCAAGCTGTCTGACTTCCTCTACCTGATATTCTCCGGACAAAAGAAGTGAATCATAGTAATCTATACCAAACATTCTGTATAGCACAACTTCACCTGCCGCATGGAGAATATGGCAATAATGCTTAACTCCCTTGGACTTTTTCCACTGATAAACGTCGAGTCCCGGTGTAGTTGAAAGGAGCATTGTCGCCTCAAGGAAATTGAGTCTGACAAAAGCTTTGTTTGTTTCTCCGATAAACTCTGCCTTTATATTTTCATAGGGGTTATTAAGAGCCGGGTCATCCGGAGACTGCGTCATATAAAGGACCTTCATCCCTCTCCTGTCAAGCTCTCTGCAGATCGGTTCAAACACATTCCAATATCGTTTATTGTCGGAATATATAACAAAAGGGATGACCTCACCATTGTTATCCACTTTTTTACCGCCGCTAAGCATGAACTTCAGCTTAACTATTCCGATTCTGATTACATATCTTATAGCCCCGAGAATACCTATAAGCACTGCAAACAATATGCTGCCTGTGCCCGGGTCTATATATAACGCCATTATCATTTCATTTTTTCCTTCATGTAACGCTTAAGAGCATTTACAAGCTTCTTATTATCCGCCTCATCTCTCACTGCTATTCTCAGGTACTGATTACCGTCCTTAATCTTGGGCGTCAGATCTTTTATGAAAATATTCTCCCTGAGTAGTCTCCTTGCAAGCTCCCCGGAATTTACATCAGAAAGTCTGCACATGATGTAGTTAGCCTGTGACGGGAAGGGAGTAATATAGGGAATTGCCTCAAGCTCCTTAAAAAGTGCTGCTCTCGCCATTCTCATCTTCTCAAGAGACTTAAAGTAGTCCTTATCATACTTTTCCTTTATCTGCATGAAAAACTCACCAAAGGAATTAATATTCCAAATGGCAACATCCTTCTTGATAAAGCTTATAGTCTCTTCATCACTGCTTGCAAGCACTCCAAGTCTTGCTCCGGGAACCCCGTAGGATTTCGATATACTCTTTACCACATACAGCTTCTCATAGAGACTAAGGATACTCTCCTTCAAAAAAGTAACACTGTCAATTCCTTTAGCCTCCGGGATATCTGCAAAGTCCACAAAACTCTCATCAATTATAAGGATTATTCCTTTTTCCTTTGCCCAGTCTATAAGCTTCAAGAGTCCATCGTGATTAATATAGCTTCCGCTGGGATTATCCGGATTTATCAGAACAAGAGCACTGATATCCTTATCCTTATAGAATTCCATAAGATCAGCTTCTGTATAGTGATAATCATCAGCTGTGGATACAAAGCTTACAATCCTATCCCTGTCAAAGCGGTTTGGATATTCCTCGAAAGTAGGATAAATGCACCCGATTTTCCTGTCAGGATCCGCCAGCAGCTTTTCCATAAGACTCTTAATCAGCTCTGCTGCTCCGTTTCCAATAACTATATGATGCTGCCTTACTCCAAAAGCACTTGCCGCGCACAGGGAATTAACTGCCATCCCGGAAGGATATTGTGTAAGCAGCTCAGTGAAGTTCGACTTCATCTCTTCTATCATCTTCTTTGGCGGATAATACGGATTTACAAGATAGCAAAAATCCAGGAGCTTAGGGTATCTCCAATAGCCACCATAACGTGCGGATATCTTCTTAAAATGCTCCTCATCAGATTCGGAAAACAGCGACTCCGCTATATCGAGATCCTGAATGTTATCTATCTCGTACCAAATCTGACCATCCAGTCTCTTTGCACGTATCTCTCTTGTCTCAAGAAGGGATATAAGCTTGATTACAGATTCGTAATACTCGTTTTCACCCATTGCTTTTTCATATGCCGTAAGAAATGGTACATAGGTATTCATTGAAAACGATGCGCTGAATTTATAGATATTAACCGTCTTGTAGTAGTTATCCTTTTCAGAGAATTTAAGGTATTTCCCGGGAATGAAGTTAGTGATGCAGTCATCATCATCAAGCTCCATGCAGGTTCCGTCCATCCAGCTCTCAAACTTATCAACAAGCGCCAGATTTTCTCTCTTATCACTGAGAATTGTGTCGATAACACTCTCCTCAAATACAAGATCCGATTCCAGCAGCAGCGTATCCTCGGAACAAAGGTATTCCTTTGCAAGCGCCAGAGAGTAGATATTGTTAGTCTTGTTGTAAACAGGATTATTTATGAAAACTATCTTCGTCTTTATATCAAGGGTTCCGATATAATCCATGAGCTCCTGTCCCTTATATCCCACAACTATCACAATCTTGGACAGATGCTTTCTGTCAAGGATCCTGAGCGCACGTTCTATCATGGTGACACCATTAACCTTCACCATGCACTTTGTATTATCATTTGTTAAAAATTTCAGGCGCTTGCCCATGCCGGCAGCCAGAATTATTCCCTGCATTTTGTATACCTCTTATTTCTTTACCTTAACCTTAATAGTCTTCGACACCTTATTATACGTGGTAACCGTAATCGTCACAGTCCCTTTTTTCTTAGCTGTTATAAGTCCGTTCTTATTAACCTTTGCAATCTTTTTATTTGAAGACTTATAAGTATACGTGTTGCAGGCTGTATTCACCCTGGGATTAAGCTGATATTTCTCGCCCTTCGCAATTGTCACCGTCTTCTTACCAAGCTTGAGCTTAGACGGAGCCTTCTTTACCTGCACAGCCATTTCCACAGTTACTGTGCCGTTTCCGCGCTGCCATGCAGCCCTTGCATACGCTTTTCCCTTCTTTTTGGCTGATAGCTTGGTACTACCGCCCTTTACAACAGCCTTCTTTGAAGATTTATATCTGAGTCCCTCTATGTTGGCCAGATCTGATGTAACCTTAGGAAAAGCATCATTGGTTACCCTTACTTTTTCACCCGCGCCCATCTTGATGCTTGAACTGATTCTTCCATTACAGTTTGATTCATTATCTGCATACAAAACATACGGAGCAGCACCTAAAAGATTGTTATCATACATATCTGATATGGTTCCACCATTTCTTACAGCAATGGATGCAGCATCGTTAGATGAAAAATCATTATTATTTATTGAAGACGCTTCACTACTGCTCTGTACCAGTACACCATATTTTCCGTACTCCAGTTTATTTCTTGCTACAGTCACACCATTGGCATAGAGAACATAAATATCAGCATAAATATTGTTTTCATTGTAACTTCCCCAATCACTGTAGCCTGTAATGGTATTATCAGTAATTGTAAAGCCTGTGGGAGCGTAAGTTCCTGAAGGATAGTCATCACCCTCATTGGAGCTGTGGTATCCACTTACTAGAATTGCCGCTAGTGTAGCGCTATCCCTGTCACCTCCTCCGATTGAAAACCGGTTTCCCGAAATCGTCAGATTAGCTTCATATCCCAAAGCCTTCTTGCTTTCATGCTCGTCCGGATAATGTGTATACCAGGAATAGGTAGTCGTATCCACACCTCTTCCTACATTAGTAAAGGTATTTCCTGTAATAGCAGAATCTTTCCACATAGTGCACATGATAGCTGTATTTGTAATATTGTCAAAAGTACAGTTGCTTACATATATATTCTGGTAATAATATTTACCAACCAGCGCTCCATGGCTTCCAAATCCTCTTTTCAGATTTCTGAAGGTACAGCCTGTTACTCTTACATTCTCGCAGCAGGTATCATCATATACCTGATCAGGATGGTATTTCATAGTATATCCCGTATCATCGGAGTTCTCATCATCGTCATCTGATCCTCCGCCATATTCATGGAGTACATCTATCTGAAAGGCTTCCAGTTCAGCACTGGAGTGTCTTGTATTCTGGAAGACACATCCACTGACTTCAACATCCTTACATGCACCAATCTCAAGCGTATGCGTTGCAGCAGAATCTTCAAAAGTCACATTTTTAATTGTAAGACCTGTCATATGAGCAAATCTTACAGGAACCTTCTCATATCCTTCAGCATCCCAACATCCACCGATAAGAGTAATGTTCTGATAATCTGCATATCCGCCTGCGCCTCGCTTATTCTTTCCCTTAAGGGTAGTTGTAAGCATTCTGCCATAGCCATTTTTAATTGTTACGCCATTCATCTCCAGTGTTGTATTGCTGCCAATACGAAGCACATCTGATAACACATAGGTTCCCTCCGGAATAATAACTCTTGATTTATACGAAGAATCCTCCTCATAGTTATCCCATGCATCTCTCAGGGCACCATTTACCAGCCCTCTGAAATCTGATTTCAGCTCGGCTCTTCCGGACAAATTATAGACATGCTCCCCATTTGATAATGTTGGATCATATGCATATTTTGTCAGCAGCGCAATTGAAAAAATTGAAAAACTCTCAGTATCACATTCAAGCGTATACTCCTTCAGATACTCAGGTTCCTCGAAAGCACCGGCATTTATGGCATGTACTTCATTCTTGCTCTTCAGTTCATGTGTTTCGGGATCAATATTAGACTCATCCACATATACTTCCGTGTCATCCTCATCAGGAAGCGCTATATCAGAATCTTCTTCCTTCACCTCGGTTTCAAGAGCAGCTTTATCATCCTCATGAAAATGATATATCTTGAACTGCGCACCTCCGCCGCAGCCTTCCATTGAATAGGACTTCTCCTCGGGGAGTTTTACTGAAATATGAACATCTCCATCTTCAGGCTGGATTTCTTCGCCCTCAGCGTCAAACAGCTTAATGTCAAAAGAATCTGTCTCAATGACACTTGTCTCAGACATATTCTGAATCTCATCCTCTGCCGCTTTTTCTTCGTCTTCCGTGAGTTTATCTATCTGAACCTCCGTACCCTCAGGAAGAATATTCTCATCAGCACTCAAGGCAAAATAGTAGCCGTCAATTTCAGCTTCATACTTAAATTCAGGGCTCTGCAATGGCGCATCAGTATCGTCCTCGCCGGCATCACCTGATGATACTTCCGGTTCAGGATCGTCCAGATCGTCAGAATAAGCATTTCCGTCAGATACAGTAGGTTCATCCTGTTCCAGTCCGTCTTCTGTATTATCTGATTCAGATTGATTTAATTCATCATCATATAATTCCTCAGCATTACCATCAGACACTGATTCAATTATCTCGGTTTCTTCCGCAGCACGAACCACCTGCCCCTGCAGAATACTTGACGCAGCTATAACTCCAACAAGAATATTTGCTAAAACTCTTTTCATACTCACCCCTTTATATGCTCAGTTTTTTCAACTCTTCACTCAAAAAAACTTCTGTCAAGGCACTCCAGCCCTGGCAGAAGCGATCTTTCATTTTAAAATAATATATTTCTACTGTAAAAATCCCCCATCAATATTTGATAATCCTCCTATCCAGGAGCAACCTAATGGTTTGTATTTAGAATAATACAAATCCTCAAATGCTTTATTATAATTATAGCCTTCTACATAGCAGTATACAGTATATGTACCTTCACCACGGGTAGCTATAAAATCATGCTCTCCATGAAGATTTAAATATTCAGCTGAATCTACTGTCCACGGAGTATCATAAAAAACTATTCCATTGTCAATATGAGACTTGGGTTCTGTTACTATTGTTACCATAACAACCTCCTCTCTACTTGTCACACAATATATAGCTTTATTTATCTCATCTATAATATAACAAAAAAGAGCCCATTTTTCTATTGATATATTGCTTTATGCATCCTTTTGCTCTTCTCCCACCTGATTCTTAAACACGTGCTTTTTACCTGTCACATAATTTATAGCGATAACGAGCACGGTAACAATAATCTTTCCGTAAAGCTTCTTCATATGAACAATTTCAACAAGGAAAATAAGCCCCACATAATCAAGAATCATGGTTGCACCGCGCCAGAATACAAACCGTGCAAATTCCATGACAAGCTCAAAAAAATTATTGCATTTACTTCTGAAAACGAAGTTCTTATTGCATAAATATGCTGCAAGTTTAACAGTAATAAGGGTTATGAGATTTGCAAGTTTGTACTCCATCCCAAGCAAATCCAGAACATGAAACATGGCTACATTCAGAACACTTGTAGCCACGCCGAATATTGTATAAAGTATGGTTTCTCTGTTTACCAACTTTTTAAATATCTTTTCAAACATATATAATCTTTCCAAAATGTATTATTTATCTGTAGCTTCATCCTTGCTACTATCTCTGTCATAATCCAGTTTTCTTACATGATACTGAACATCCTCAAGAATCTTGCGGTTTGCAGCAATGACATCAGCCTGAAGCCCTACTATGAAGGTCATAAATCCGAGCATCATAAGTGTGCTTGCAAGGATAAGTGACTGAACATGGCCTCCATCTACACCCATAGCTATAAAGCACAGATAGCGCACTCCCAGTATAAATCCGATCAAAAATGGAACCGCTCCGCAAATTGAGAAAAACTTCAGCGGTTTATACATGATATAAGCTCTGATAATTGTAAGCATGGACTTTTTCACATAACCCATCATACTGGAGAAAAGTCTGGAGGGTCTAAGCTCGGCGTTAGTCCGGATATTCACAGACTCCATCGGTATTCTCTCGCGTCCTGCCTGAACTATGGTCTCAAGAGTATAGGTATACTCATTAACCACATTGAGTCTCATGGCAGCTTCACGGCTATAAGCTCTGAATCCACTGGGAGCATCGGGAATATCTGATTTTGAAGCCTTCCTTACAACCCAGCTTCCAAAATGCTGTAGTTTTTTCTTAATCGGTGAAAAATGCTCAGTCTGGTCTATCGGTCTTGCTCCGATAACAATATCCGCCTTTCCATCAATAATAGGACGTACCAGCTTCTCAATATCATCTCCGTTATACTGATTATCAGCATCCGTATTAACGATAATATCCGCACCGTTTCTAAGACATGCGTCAAGACCTGCCATAAAGCCCTTGGCAAGCCCCTTGTTCTTCTTGAAATTCACAACATAATGAACACCCCAGTTCCTGGCAACCTCTACTGTATTGTCCTTACTTCCGTCGTTAATTATGAGATATTCTATAGTATCAATTCCATCTATGTGCTTTGGAAGGTCATTAAGTGCAACCTCCAGAGTCTCAGCCTCATTGAAGCATGGTATCTGTATAATAAGCTTCATTAAAATCTCCTAGAATTAAATCAATATAAAAAAACATACTTCTCTTATATTAATGGTTATTCCCAAACACTGCAAGAAAAAGTCAAATAATCAGAATTTTCTCCTGATTATTTGACTTTTCAGCGCTATTATATCTATTTAATTCTCTTTCTCAAAATAGTAGCTATTATGATATGCAGAAAAAGCTACTTTGGTATAGGTATGCCCCGGATATTTTTTCATAACTTCCTCGAGGAACTCATCATCTTCTTCCTTCACGGCAACCATTAGAACAAAATCCTTGTCTGCATACTCTGATGTATCCGGAAGCTTACTCAAATCCTTACTGTCAACCATTGTAAGTCCCGCATACTCGGAAGCCTCAAAAAAGGATGTATGCATTCTGAATCTTTTTCCATGTATCATTATGGCATCAAGATCAGCGTGATCCTTAGCCCACTCTACTGATTCTCTTGTAAAACTGTCCGTATATCCCCACTCCATACCAACGAAGGCTGTACTTAGCATCACACAAAAAAACACAACTGTTACAACAAGGGCTATACTTCTCTTGCACAGAGTCAAAATCACATTTGTACATACAATCAAAACCAATGTAAGCGCAATTCCATATATTGGGAAAAAGTACCTGTCTGCAGCATACGGAGCAGTCGCAGCTATCATCACCATGTATGCAAAAATCGCAACCCCAACAAGAACAAACTCTGTACAAAATCTAATATGACGCTTTTTTATTCCCATTATCATCAGAAGCAAAACCGCAACTATTGCGATACCAAAAATCACCGGATTGCCAAATAACTCTCCGATTACAATTCGAATATCCCCAACTAAATTAGCCTTAAGAACCGAATCGCTACCTGCGTTACTTATAGTCTGTTCTCCTCTGTCACTACTGAAAAAGTGTCCCAGCATTCCAGGGAAAATAATAATACATAAGCCTGCTGAGATGCCCATTGATACTGTATATTTTATAAGTGCAGAGATTTTTCTTTTTATCAGGCAATACACACCAAACGAAAAAGACAGCAGTACAACGAAAATCATGCAATAATAGTGTGTCAGCGCCCCAAGCACAGCTGTTGCAGTAAGCGCCGTAAGAAGCTTTCTTCCCTCCTCTCCCCTTACATATCTGATATAAAAATATGTAAAAAGCATCACACAAAACATTGCCATCGTATACATTCTTATGAACATGGCCATATTGAGAAATGCTGGCGATAATGCAAAAGCTGCCATCGAGACTGTTTCCACCCTATAGTCTTCGGTGTATATCCTAATTATTTTCCCAAAAACAAAAAGAGCAGCAATGCAAAAGAATATATTAATCACCCCTCCATACCATTTGGAAAAACGCCCCGGAAAGCAAGAACAAATTGTATGCAGAATTACATAATAAAATGGTGGGTGTACATCAGAGGTCTGATTCGCCCACACATTTTTATAATCAAAACGATGATCCCTGGAAACCGTAACATAATTCAGCCATGGAGTACTTGCCGGAACATATCTTAGCCCATCTTCAATAGTCATACTCCTGTCCCCATAGTGATTAGCTAGTCCGTAAGAATACACCTCATCTATATTCAAATTAAATTTTTTACTGAATGAAAAAACAAGGAGCAACAAAAATACTATATATATCAGTACTTTTAATAACTTTCTATAATTCTTCATATTTATTTCTTTCATGGGTCTTCATATTTGTACATTTTTTCCATCTCTGATACTATCAGAAAAAGGCGTTGCCCAAAGGCTATTTTCGTTTAAAATCATGGTAACAAAAACAAAAATCACCACCAATATCATTTACATACTGAGCATCTTCTAAGGTTTTAGTCATATAAAGCCCTATCTTTATTCCATTTTCATGGGCATAGTCGACTACTATATCATTTATATCTTTCCTCTCTAAACACATGACATATTCTATACCTTTGGAAGCTGCAACATCTATCATGGACTTAATACCATTTTCTCTGTGCCAACCCTCATTATCTATTCCGACATTCATCCCCTGCTGCTTCAGATTTTCCATAAGTACATCATTCCAACAAAAGAAAACCACATTATTCTCCATGCCATTGCGCTTTACTATATCAACAAGCTCTTTATCCGCAGCATTTCTAAGTACTCGGTTTGGTCTTTTAACATGAATAAAAACTTTCGTTTTCTCTTTTTTTAATGCGTTAAGACACTCATCCAGTGAAGGAATTATCTCTTTTTTACCATTTCCATTTATAATAGGATATTTATCCCTATTCTTCTTTGAAATCTTATATATTGATATATTCTTATTACACAATCTGCCCAAACTCAAATCATGAAACACAAGAAAATCTCCGCTATCCGTCAGATACACGTCCATTTCAATTCCATCATAATTTTTTTTCAACGAAGATTTAAAGGCCTTAACTGTATTCTCTGTCTGATTATCAGCATCTCCTCTGTGCCCGTAGAGCTTACAGTTGTCAACCTTCAACTTTGTACTAACCGTGATGTCTGTTTCGAGTCTTGTTCCATTATCTAAAACCGCCCAAAGCTTACATCTGCCTTTTTTCTTTCCCTTTATTACCCCTTTGGAATTTACCGTAGCAATTTTTTTCTTTGAAGTACTATATTTTATCTTGCCATCATAATTTCTGACTTCGATTTTTACTGATTTTCCAGCTTTGACATGTACAGATTTTCTATCAAAATGGGAATCAGTGAACAAGCTTGTTTTATAATCATCACTAGTATGAGCCTTTACATTAAGGATCTTTATAGAAGTACAAAGAAATATCAATAATACTAATATCAAAAAAAATCTTTTCTTATTCATCCCCAATTCTTATACCCATTATAAAAAGTCAGTCATCACAGCAGCCACACCCATTTTCCTAAAATTTTTAAATGTACTTTTTTTATTTACCGGGTGGGCAATAATTCCAATATTGTATTTCTTAAACATCTTCACTACCTTTTTTGAAACATATCCTGTATAAAAAGCAACATATTTAATTTTCTTATGCTTCTTACATATTTTCACAAAGCGATTAAAATCTGCTTTTCCCCCCTTTCTTGGTGATCCTGTCATACGATACAATTTCATGTCCAAAACTACTAAACGCATGATCCAATTCGATCAAACATCTTTATATAATCGTTTGCAACGCTCTTCCATGAAAAAATCTCTTCTGCTCTTTTTCGGCTTACATCAGACATTCTGCTCTGTTCTTCTTCTGTAAGATTAATATACTTTACAACTGATTCATAAAATCTGTCTAAGTCCGCATCAGCGATCAGACCATTTTCTTCAATTAATTCATCACTTCCCTGACAAGGGCTCATCACTACTGGAAGTCCGCATGCCATTGCCTCTAAAACTGCATTTGGCATCCCTTCTTTTTTTGAAGGAAAAACAAAAACGTCACCCTGCTGATAATAGCCACGCAATTCCGACTTGTCCTTTTGACCATAGAAAATTACATTATCACTAATCCCATATTGTTCCGCCATGTTCTCAAGAATGCTTCTGTATGGGCCATCACCGACTATCAGTAATCTGACTTTTTTTGCTGTTGCCGTTTCTATGTCTTTTATTCTTGGAATAAGATATTGCAATCCTTTCCTCTCTATCAGGCGGGAAATAAAAAGTAACCGGATTTCACTATTGTCCGATTCTGAATCATTTTTCTTCAAAGGATAGTATTTTTCCGTATCAACTCCGTTATAAATAACATCTATAGAATATTTACTGCAAAAATCCAACGCAAATTCTTGGAGTCCCTTGCTATTAGCCACTAGTCCATCAGCATTCTTCCAAATAATCTTAACAAACGGTCCTATCAATTTATATATAGTCTTAAACCGTTCCTGAAATCCCGGAATGTCTCCGCCCCCGAATCTGACAACATAGGGCAAGTGATATTTTTTCTTTAGATGATAACCTATTGGTCCACTTGGAATTCCAAAGAAAATTTGACATATATCATATTTGGAAGATGTATTTTCCGCGTCAGCTACCAGTTTGCAGGCAAAGGAATCTGCCTTATGAATAAAATCAAGCATTTCCGCAAAGCCGCAGCTTTCCTTTTTTGAACGCTTTGCCTTAACCCTGTAAATTGTTATGGTACCGCTATAATCATCAATAATTTCTTTTTCCTGTAACCCCTCGTACCATACAGTAACAATGTCAACAGCATGATTATTCTTTGCATATTCTCTCGCAAGATACATGCAGGCATTTGCTCCACCGCCACCAATAGGCGGGTATTCATGTGATATTATAAGTATTTTCATTTCGTTTTCTTCAACCCATTTTTCGTTTTATATTTTCATCTTTTACAGCAAAATATATTTTTATGCTATCCCGTCACCTTCAATTTTCTTAATTTCCTTATATGAAAAAAATACTGTTACAAAAACATACGGCAGCATAGATACCTCTGTAGCAATTGTCGCACCCATAGCTCCCATACCGGGTATAAGTAAATAATTTAAGGCTATATCCAATAAAATCACTACAACATATGTTATGCTCCTTATATTTGCTTTGCCTCTGAAGTCGAGAAAGGTAGCATAAAAATTTGACACAGCATTCATCATATGAAAAATAGTAAGTACACGAAAAATTTCTGCAGCTTTAACATACTCACTTCCATATAAGAACGGTATAAGTATCGGTGCTAAAACAAAAATAAATACCGCAATAAACAAAGCTACGGCAAAATTCACCATAGCATATCTATTAAATTTCTTAATTTTAGCCTTCTTTTCATTTTGATTAATGATCACAAACGAAGTCATTACACCGGTGGCAATAGACACATTCACATGCCCGGCCTTATTTGTCAAATTCTTTGCAATACTATAGACAGCAACTTCTGATTTTGTACTTAAGATTCCAAGCATAAAAGTATCTAATTCTATAAGAATTGCTGCTCCTATACCAACAACAAACATTGGAAGGGCATATTTTATTATTTTTTTGGTGTACTCTTTAATTATACTTTCATCAATGGCCTCAAATATTCTATAGTCCTTTTTAATCAGACATAATCCGATTATAAGTAATATTAAACCTGATACAATATATCCATATGCAACAGCTTCAATATTATGAAAAAGCTTAAGAAAAAGCCAGCAAAATAACAGATTCAAAAAGTATTCCAGTACCGTGACAATAAATACATCTTTAAAATTTCCCAATCCAACGAATAAATGTTTGTAATAAACAGCAAATGCATTAAAAAATATCATGCCCACCGAAAGAAAAATAAGTGACTTCAAATGTGGATATTTATCCGGATAACCTAATTCAGGGGCAATAACATAAAGAACAATAACAACAAGAATGCTTATCACAAAAGCTGATATCAGTCTCAATATGATAGAAGCATTCAGACATTGCGTTCTTGCATCCACAGTATCACAATGTGAAACTATTACTTTTGCTGAATTATTTATTCCGGCCCAGCCAATAAAAAAACATATATTCAGTATTGCAAAAAAATACGCCCATTCTCCGTATAATGTCTGTCCTAAAAGTCTGGTCTCAAGTATATCCAGAAGCATCAGCGCAATAAGGGATACGCCTTTACCCGCCAGAGAATATACGACATTATAAAAATTAGCTCCCGGTTTTAGTGCAGCTTTATTCATAAAACACAAAAATCCATTTCAATTATTTTTTTATACTCCTTGCACCTTCATCTGTAATTTCAACAACATCCTTTATACTGTAGGGAGAATCAATATGTGTTCCATAATAAGTCTTCATCATAATTTCGCTCATAAGACCAAATACAAACAGCAAAACACCTATAATGACAAAGAATATAGTAAGCAGTGGCGGGAAAATGTTATTCGACATCTTTCTTCCGGATATGAATAAACACAGAGACCAAATTCCACATATGAATCCCAGACCGATAAATCCAAGTCCGGCACCGCCAAGCAGATGAAGTGGTCTGCTGGCAAATTTATTCCAAAACCAGACTGAAATCATATCTACAAAGCCTTTGATTGTTCTCTTCCAGTTGTATTTTGTAACTCCTGCCGTTCTGGCTCTATGGTTTACAACTATTTCACCTACAGTAAAGCCCTTGATTTTAAGTAAGGCAGGAATAAATCTGTGTTGTTCGCCATATAGGTTGAGGCCTTCAAAGCATTCTTTCTTGTATACTTTTAGCGAACATCCACTATCATGTATACCATCATGTACGATTAATCCCCGAAGGAAATTCGCTCCTCTACTGGTAAATCTCTTCATCAAAGTATCTTTACGGTTCTTTCTCCAACCGGAAACCACATCCAGATTATTATCTTCCAGATACTTAATCATTTTGGGAATGTCCGCAGGATCATTCTGCCTGTCTCCATCCATCGTAACTATATAATCATACTGTGCCGCCTTAATTCCGGCATCCATTGCTGCTGTCTGACCAAAATTGCGTCGCATTTGAATAAGTTTAAGCGGCGCAAGTGTTTTACATATCTCAACAGTTTTATCTTTTGAACCATCATCGATGAAAATAATCTCAAACTGATAATTGTTTTCCTTACACACATCTAAAATTTCTTTATGAAGTTCCGCAACGTTTCCTTCCTCGTTGTATACCGGAACTACTACTGATAATCCATTCATTCTCTATTACCTGCTCCTTATTTTTATTCTTTGCGGCAAATATATGCTTCAGAGCAATGATCTCTCCCAAGACTTTCAACCACATATCCATGCTCTGTAAGATCGTTTATTACCGCGGAAATATCCCTTTTTGTACTCCTCCATAACACAAAGTCCTTCTCCGGGAAATCAACCGAATCATAACTGTAATCATTAAGGTTCACTGCATAAATATTTGATTCAGATGACATTAAATTTACACAGTCATATGTTTCATGTCTTTTTGTGTTTAACGAAGAATCCCCGTATGCCCTTGTTACCAGCACTGTGTCTAAGGTGTTATACTTATTAACTTCATTTATCATCGAAGCATCATTTTCATATAAATATTCAATGTTCCTTGCTTTAAAGGGAATTATTGCACTGATAAGTACACAAACAGCTATGATTCTATATACACCTTTGACAGAATTTTCAGGAGCTGTTTTTTTAATTAACCGGTCTACAAAATACCATAGAGATATGACAATCATTGAAAATCCCAAACAATAATATCTCCATTTTTCTAAGCCTGACCATGCTACAAAGGCTGTAAATATGGTAGTCGCGCCCAATAGGATACATATAAAATATGCATTCATTCCAAATTTATTCCAATCAGGCTTAACCGGCTTACCTATAGTTTCCGAAATCCCTTTAACTTCTTTTTTTGATTTTAAAATTATATATACAGTAACAGCTATGACACAGGCAAATACAATAATCCAACTCCCAAAGTACCCATCTCTGAACAATTCCGTTATCCATTTCAGGCAGTCCTTTATATCATCCAGGGATGGACTTTGTAATTGCAAAGCAATATTGGCAGAGACCTTTGATTCGCTTTCACTTATATAATCATTTGGATGGATAAGGATATCTAATTTTCCTGTTCCGATCACTGCAATTATCCCACTTATTGCAATTGAAACTCCGTAGACAATAGACTTTATTTTTTGTTTTAAAAAAATCAGCCCTGCAAAAAAACAGATTGATATCGCCCCAAAATAAATAATTGCAAATTCGGAATTTTTGTACATCAAATAAATAATCAGAAGAAAGCAAATCTCCTCAAATATGAATTTTCTCATCCCGGTCTCTATCCACATATTATGAAGCAGTATCAGGGACAGAACAAAATACATCATAACGAGCATGTAAAATCTGATATATTCAACATGGGTTATCACGAAACTTGAAAAACCGAACATTGCAATTGACAAAAACTGTATTTCTTTTGCAATATTCAGTCGGTTCATAAGGACAATTAGCAAAATTTCAGTTAAAATAAGCAGTATTACATTAAGAACCAATGCAGGAACCTGCGAAACATGATCATATCCATATATGGATTCGGCAATATTTAACAGGCCAAAGTAATTTCTACCTGTGAGAAGCTTTCCAATCGCCTTATAAAAAGGCATTCTAAAAAGACTCTCTTCGTCAGAAAGCAATAAGTACTTTTTATAATTTGAGTTCTCAACCCACTCGTTGAACTTAAAATCATCACTGGTGGTTATGTACTTTGCAGTGTCACCATTGCCGGTATAACTACTGACATACCCCATAGAATACAACTCATCAATAAAATAATTCTGTTTTGCATTTGCCCAGTACATAATTATCAATAGTTGCAATATGACAATAATTGTAAAGACAAATATCTCTTTTTTCTTACTTCTCACAGCTATATTAATAGTTATACCTTTCTTATAAAAAATCTGTCATAACTGCAGCCACACCCATTTTCTTAAGGCGTCTAAAATCTTCTTTCGAATTAACCGGATGCGCAATCACACCCACACCACACTTTTTAAATTTTTTTACGGCTTCCTTGGTCACAAAGCTCTTATAAAAAGCAACATATTTTATCTTTTTATGTCTCTTACATATTTTTGCAAATTTGTTAAAGTCCGCATATCCCCCTTTTTTCGGAGCTCCGGTCATTCGATATGCTTCAAATATATATTCACTGAAATTATGAAATGATTCCATCTTTTTATATTGTTCTTCATAGTAAATCTGCGGAATTATATTATCAAAATAAGCTTCTGCCTTTTCCTTTATGCATATCTTAAGCAGTTCCTTATATACCTTAATGAGATTCTTATCCTGTGTATCCACGATCAGCTTCATATCAGTATCTTTTAACAGCTTAATTGCTCTTTTCGCTGACATGGGAGTACCATTTTCTGCAGGTTTCTCATCCTTGAATTTTTCATATGACACTCTTTCATACCCAAAACTATCAAACGCATGATCACATACTAGTACTCCATCAGAAGTAAGCATAAAGTCTATTTCAATGACTTTACTGCCATTTTTAATTGCATCAATAAGCGACTCCTCGCAATTGGCATGCCTGATTCCGTTATAACCTCCGCAGGCATGAACTATCTTTTTACTCTTCAGGCTGTCCGAAAGAGATGATGCATGCACTGTGCCCTGTGGCGCCAGCATAGCAATAGTTAATACAGCAACTATCCATCCTGTTAGTCTTCTCATTAGTTTCATATTCAATTTTACCCCTTCAATCAAAAAGGTAGCCAAATCACTTTGGTTACCTTTTTGTACTTATATATAATATACATCGTTTGTCAAAGCATTTCCACGCATTTTATCATTTTACCACAGCTGAGTATTTTCCCAGTGAGGCAATAAAACGTCGCCACTTCTTTAGACTCTTTTTAATTATAAATTTGCGGTAGGATATTATCATAGTGTTCCTCATTATCTAAAATATCAGGTGATTACCATTCCTTTTTCTTGTTACCTTTATCCGTAAGCTTTTTATAAGAATCTATGTGGTAAGCACTATCCTTTTCGCCCTTAGTGTATACTTTGTTACCCTTGAAAGTAACCTTTCCAAACTTTGTCTTGCTCGTGTTTGCAGAAATGAATGCACCACATATTCCACCCTTAATTGTGTTATTTGTTACCTTAACCTTACCCTTATCGAAGCCTCCCTTTCCGTTTCCATATACCTGAATATGAAGACCGGGTGAGAAATACTTTCTTGATTTAGGTGCATTGCTGATAAGTTTGTTGTGCTTTACAGTAATGCCCTTTGTATTGAAAATCATAAGTCCTTCAGCAGTCTCACCTGTCAGTTCGCAATTGGTAACCTTAATATTCTTATGATATTTACTCTTAAACTTCTTGTTGCTCTTATCATAGTTAGCGCAGACTGCTCTGCAGCCGATTACCTTACAATTGTTGATTGTAATATTCTCGCAGCATGTACCATCAAGAAGTCCTGCATTCTTTCCCTTAAGGAAAGGAGCTGTTCTGGGTGTTGCAACATCTATCTGTATCTGTTCTTCAACACTCTTCTTTCCACCTGTTCCCTGGCCTTCTATTACACAACCATCAATAATAACATTCTTACATGCAACAAGCTCAATTGAGTGATTCTCCATGTTCGCCATCTTAATTGTCATGTTGGTAAACTTAAGATTATCACCATAGTGGAATCTGAAAGATGAACCATCTAATTCAAAATTGGATGCTCTTAACCATGTTCCACCATTTATACTAAAGTTAGAAATTGATTTACTGTCATCACTGTTATGAACCGCAGACTTCTTACATAAGATAGTCGCGCCCGTTGCGTCTATACTGGTTCCGTCAATTGCATCAATGGGTCCCTTTAAATAAAACTCATCACCTTCTTTAAGTTTAACGGAATCACCTCTCTTTAGGGCTTCTTTTATATTATTAGTATCTGCGTATTCATCCTCACCACCAGGCTTACTCTCTGGATTGTGTGTGATTGTTACCGTTGCAGCCTTTGCCTGGACAGGCACAATCAGCATCATGGAAAAAGCCATAGCCGCAGCAGCAAGACCCACCTTGGAAATATTCTTAATATCCCTCATAAAAAAAATATCCTCCTATTGATTATTCAGTAAGTTATAAACGTAATTTCAAATCACATTTTACTTGCCATTTCTCATAAACCACAGATTTATTATAGCATTCACCAATATAGGATTTTATAAAGCAACTATTAAACTTTTATATAGATTCACAAAATTTTTATTTCAAATCTTACGCAATATTGTATTGTTGGACATTTGTTGGACTCTTGCTTTTACAATTGGCATCAACAATGAATGTGAGGAGAATATGAGAAATGGAACAGATATTAACTAATAAAAAAGAAGAGTATATTCAGAAAGCAGACGGAAGGATTCTGCTTCAGACAATCCTGATCTTAACTGCAGTGATGCTTGATCTTCTGGGAATAATCCGGATTCTTGATCCTAACAGATTTATTATCTATACACTTCAGTCAGCTGCATGTATAACGATTATATTTTTATCTTATGTGTATATAGAAGATAAAAATCCGACTAAGATAAGAATTTTTCTCTTTAACTATGCAGGCCTTGAAGCCTTAAGGACTGTGCTCCTCAATACAACAGGAATAAATCATACTGTAGGCATCACAGCCAAAATTATTCTTATCGCCCTTTCATGCACAAGTGCTGTTATGGCGATAATTATTGATAAAAATATCTGCGAAAAAATCGCTATCCTAATGATTGTCCTGGAGACATTGCTATATGCAGTCTTCCTCATAGGATTCCCCGGAGTTCTACTCGGAAGACTTAACCGATTTCTCCCCTTAGCAGGAATTCTCATAGCTATCAGCATCTTCTTAGTTATTAGAACAAGAAATGAGCCTGTTAATTAAATCTTTATCTGAAGCTACTACCAAATCAGCTAATATCTCATCCATGGATATATAAGCCTCCTGAGCTCTGCTATAGCCTATTTTGTCAGGCATCCAGAGAAACAGGGGCTTTTGTATTTCCACAGCTGCAAAAGCTCTTGGACTGTAATCAGCCACAACTGCATCCGCAGCTGCTATAAGCTCATTTACAGAGAGCGGGGGCATATTCTTAAAATCTGTTTTTCTGGTATCTTCTGAAGTAGCGGCAACGTGTCCTTCTCCAGCAAAATCACCATCGTTATTTTTTGAATCACCGGTCATCTGGAACTTCTCAAAATCTCCTCCGGTAACATTTTGAAGCGCTACCATTTCAGCAAGGCTCCTTCTGGGATCAAAGGCAAATCCCTCCAGATAATCGGGAATATCCACCATACTTCCTGGCTTTCCATCAACAGCCATACATACACACACATGTGTCCTTGCAAAATCCTCATGCATCTTTGTCAAAAGCCGTCCGATATATCCTCCCAGCTGTTCTCTGTCCTTACAGATAAAAGCAATGATTTTCTTACCTTTCGCATAAGGAATCATATTAAGAAGTCTATCTTTTGCATCCGTTCTGTAATTCTCATCCGAAAGCATGCGAAATGCAGGATTGATATCATTCGTTATCACGCCTTTATTCTTAAGCTTATAGTTCTTTTTCCAAAACTCCTCTTCCTCTTTTACGCTTCCGTAAACCTGATCATACTCCGTCTTCACGGGAAAAAGCCTGCTCTCCCTTACTTTGTAACCGCTTCTGGCCTCCTTGGATGCTCCCCACATAGGGTAAAGCGGACGAAGCTCAGGGCTGATCTGTATAACCATTGTCTCAGATCTTACATCAAACATTCTAAGAATATATGGCTCTCCTGCGACGTAGATTCTCTCTGCTCCTGCCAGCTTTTCACAAAAATCCTCAATATTATCCTTGTTATATTTCACATCCTTAAGAATCTCAAATTTCTCACCTGTCTTTTCGGTTTCTTCTTCAAGAATTCTCTCTACTCCGATAAAAGCATCCCACTCAGAGCCTTCATCCCCAAGGAATACAACCCTGCCCTTAACAAGAGGCATAGCTGTTCCCTTAACATAAGCTTTCCTGGCCTTTTTTTGCAGTTTTTCCATCTCGGAAATCCGCTTTTCCTCAGCCCCAAAAAGTCTCTTTACCTCCGGAAGATCACAAAAATCACCATCAATAGCTTCTGCTCTCTTATACTTGTCTATCCTGTCGCCAAAGAAATCAGTTGCTATCCTTTCTGTTGCATGGCCATCGCAGGCACTCATGAATCTCTCGCGGAATGCATGTACCATTTCCTTGTCGAATCTCTCATCCACATGCTCAATAAAGTCTATCATCTCAGCATTGGTATAGCACACCGGTCCGGGAGTAAGCTCCTCAAAGTTATAGTAGAAGCCTCTCCAGTCGAAATAGTTTGCCAGATCATATGCAAAAAATAACATAGGCTTTTCAAAAATAGAGTATTCGAATATTAGTGAAGAATAGTCTGTAATACAGATATCAGTCACACACAGAAGCTCATCTATACTCATGCTGTCCGTCATATCCGCAGCAAATCCTGCATACTCTGCAGAAATGTCCGGCTTATTCTTAACTAAGGGATGGTGTTTAAATATCAGCACATATTCATCCTTAAAATGCTCATAAAACTTTTTTACCTCAAACATATCAGGCGTCATGGCATTTCTCGGAATCCCCCTGAAGGTCGGAGCATAAAGAATAACCTTTTTCCCCTTTGCAGTAGGCATCGCATCATACAAATGCTCATATGCTGCCTGCTTAAAATCATCTCTATAAAAAACATCTGATCTCGATATGCCAAGTCCCTTTACACAGGAAGGATCCATTCCCATGGCCTCAGCATATGCCCACTCAACTTCAGGGCTGGATACTGTAACAAGATCATATTTGGGATGGAGCCTGTAAACAATTCCCTTCTTACCGTCATTATAGATTTTATCTGCCGTACTGTTTCCAAACTTCTTAAAGGCACCTGCTGCATGCCACACATTCATGGCATGAGTTCCTCGTCTTACCTTAAATGACCCTTGAGTATCACTACTGTCGTTATAGATAAGATATCTGGCTGTTGCAGCATCCTTTATAAAATCAATCTGCCTCTTAAGCTCCTGTCTGTTATTAACAAATCCCTGCCTTAAGAAGTGGCAGTGAATATCCATCTGATAGCCCCTTACAAGGTAATTAAAAAGCTCCCTATAGCTGTCTGTCAGCTCACCGAATCTGATTTCCAAAAAAATTACCTTATCATCCTTTATGGGTTTTATGGCATTAAAATGATATATAATCGGGAAAATTATCTTTCTCGTAAGAATTCTGTTGAAATTTGCGGACAGACTGGTGTTAGCTGAAACCGAAGCTTTAAAGGTTCCGCCTTTTACATGTCTGTTATCAAAAAAACTCATGCCCGAGTTTCCTCCTCATCTTCTCTGCTGATCTCTGAAAATATCCATGGACATTGCTATAAGCGGCACCAATGCCATCTGAATAGGATACAGATATCTGATATGTGCTCCGCTCTGCGGTCCCAGGATGCATAGTGCTATAATCGCAAGAAACGGCACACACATCATGAATACATATTTATTCTTCCTTACTATCGCATATAATGCAAGAAGAATCAGCGTCCATGTGTAGGTTGATGATGAACTGAAAATTCCTATTATCGGATATGTTGAGATTATTGTCTGTAATTTGTATATCTTTTCTCTGTATTTCGTCAGCATTTCCGACTGCGGAAAGCAAAAATCCGCACCTTCTTCTGCAAGAATCTCATTTAATTCCTCCATAGTGTTTGCTGTAGAGTCGTAATTGTAGTATGCCTTATTAAAAGGTACAGGATAAAACAGCTCATATTTAAACTCAAGGAGAGCATAGAAATATACATTCGGATGCTTCTTCATCATAGAGAAAAACGCTTTATAGTATCTTTTCATATCCTCTGATGTTGCGCTCTCATTGAAAGCATTCTTTACAGGCGAGGAATGTCTTGGATTATATCTTTCCGCAAGATTATCATATCCAAGCACAACATCTATAGCTTCCTTTTCCTCCTCTGTCACATCCTCCTCACAGTCTCTTACATATCTGGCAGTCATCTGAAAGGGAAGCGACAGCATCTCTCTTTTACTTCCCTGCATAATTCCCATAGCAGGTAAAAGCGCATTATTCCATAACGAATGCACCAGAATAGTCATAACCATAAGCGCCAGCACAGTAAGCTTTTTTTTACGACCAAGAAGAAGCAATGCAAATACCAAAGACAGTAATATTATATAATACGCATCTTTTCTGAAGGCCATCATTCCCAAAAGTGAAATAACAAACACTATGCAAAGTTTTTTCCCCTTAAAGGATTTATAGGCTCCTGCCAGAAACAACAGCATAAAACCGGTATATATAATATCCTTGGTACAAAGAAACATATATCTCGTTAGGTGACCACCTGCAAAAAGCACGTACACCATAAATAGCAGGTTCCAAAAATCAGAAAAGCCCTGATCCGTGAACACCTTTACAATATACGAAAAGCAAATCAGCATGAACACAAACTGTATTAAAACATAGAAAAAGATTCCAATATTAAAGGATCCAAATAGCATAACACCGGTTTTTATGCATCCATACATCAAAAGGGTATGCAGAATAGGATGATGATTATCCAGTTTAGAGCCTGTATATTCTACCGCATAGTGATTAAAAGAAGCTGAATTAAAAGCACCTGCAAGCTGTGCCTTATTATCCGACATCAAAAGTCCCGGATAAGCAGCTATCAGAAAAGGCAAAAAGCAAATAAATAAAGTAACAAACGTTGTTATAAACGGCTTATTTCTAAGTATCTCTAAATATTTGCCAAATATCCAGGGAGCATAAATCCTGACTCTCTCTTTTTCCAGAAACACTTCAACCAAATATGCTGCCACGGAAAATGCGACAAAGAGCAAAGCAGAATATCCAAAATATTCCGCAATGCTCTTCATAAGATTATCCTTTATAAGTTCTATTCCACCTGTTGTTTTAACGGAATAACCAACTGTCAGGAAAAAGGCAAAAAACAAAGATGCGATAACATCCGCTATTATAAAACCCTTTTCCGAAAAAATCTTCAAATACTTTTTCAATCAGTTTCACTCCCCATATTCGAAGAACGAATCCACCCTGTTCTTCTTATCAAAAAGATGATTGTAGCAAAGTGTATTATAAATATTTATCTCCTCATAATAAGGTGACGTCTTATCATCCACTTCATAGAAATTCCCATCAGCACCAACATAACCGTTAGCATTTATTATAGGAACATCCTTCATGAGGTCCAGGAGATACTTATTATATCCGCTTTTCTTCATTCCGCAGGCTTCAAGCATCACTGACTGAAGATAGTTAATACTTATTCCACTCTCAAGGTTATAATTTTCTTCAGGTATGTCATAATTTGCCCAGATAAGAAATCTCGTATGGTACAGATTCATCTGGTCAAGTCCCTTTAAACTGCTCTTATCAGCACCAAGCAGGTTATCATAGAACTCATCCGAAAGCCCCGGCTGATGATCTCCGAAATACACAATAACGGTTGGTTCTTCAACTTTTTCAAAGTACTCCACCAGTTCCTTAAGTGCAGCGTCACTCTCATGGATAAGATTAAGATAGTTCTCTACTCCGTCCTGCTGCAGATTATCATCAAGTACGTCTATCTCATCAGGAAGATTCTCCCACTCGCCTGCATAAGGGCTGTGATTCTGCATAGTAACATTGAAAATATAAAAAGGTTCATCGCTCTCAGCCTTGGCCTTCTCATATTCCTCTATTATTCTTGCAAAGTCCTCTTTGTCATCTATATGACCGCCGATTGTATGTGTATCTTCAGTAAAATCATCAATTGTTATAAATCTTGAAAATCCCATATAAGGATAAACATTTTGTCTGTTGTAACCGCTCTTCTTATAAGGATGGAGCGCCAGAATACCACTGTAATTATCCAATATCATATTCTGGGTAAGTGTCGGTATAAAGCTCTTTATATAGAGCTGATAAGGTGTAGTTCCGGCAGGAAGGAATGCCTTGGAATCTCCGCTTAGAAATTCGTACTCCGTATTGGCTGTCTGACCTCCGAATACCGATACATAGCTCTTCCCCTTTATTGCATTCTCTGTAAGGCTGTCGTAGAAAGGCATGACCTCCTTATCTGTGTGAAGCTCTCCTACATCCTGAAGATCAGCATATGCCTCATCCATAACAACAATAACATTTGGTCTCTTAAAATCGGTATCAGATGATACAGAATCTGAAGTGTAGGTATTCTGAAGCTCTGTAATGGTTTTAACACTATAGTCCTTGGGTTTATCTATTACCATAGTGCGAATGCTTCTTGTAAATGTAAGAAGACCACCGTTATTTCTGTATGATTTTATGGGCATAAAGGTATTAATTGTAATCCCATGATTTTTAAGAAAATCCGTTGCACCAAGTGTATATACTGATCCGATTACTACTATAACACCCAGGCCTGCAACTATCAGTCTGAAACGAATATCCCTTCTCTTCTCCTCGCCCGCTCTATAGAACAGGAAAAAAGAAAAACATGCAAGAATAAATGCTATCATCATAAATTGCTTGATAGTGTATGAATATTCGTACTCTTTTGCCACATTAAGCGCTGTGCCCGTTGTTGCTATATCACCTGCCAGTATTGGTATCTGTCTGAACTTTATGACATAGTAGTTTACTATACCAAACATCCCCGACAGAACACCCGTAAGAAAAAGTGACCATCTAAGGGATAAGGTAAATGCATATATGGCCCACAGCATCAGGCAGTATAGTCCGTAATTACCGACAATAGCCTTAAGCTTAGCTCCGAATATGGAATATCCTGTATCCAGTGCACACTCTGTAAGAAAATAACATATAAACGGATATATTATAAGGAGCACATATCTTGGCCATTTATCCAGAATTCCTCTTACCTTTTCACTGACAAAAGGAAATCCAAACGCAAAAATTAAAAAAGCTGCCGTAAGAACCAGGTATCTCTTTCCTGTGTAATCCGTTACCTGGCTTAAACCAAATGCAGTTATAAGTGCCGCTATTATGAGGTATACAATTTTAAAGGTCTTCTTCTGAGTCATTACTTATCTTTCTTTTTATACTTCTCAAGTGATGGTTCAAAAAACATCTTCATTATGCGGTCCGTAGCATGACCATCACATGCACTCATAAACCGCTCCTTAAATCTCCTTACTTCTTCCCTGTCAAATCTCTCATCTATATGCTCTATATAGTCGAGCATCTCTTCATTAGTCTTGTAAACAGGTCCGGGAGTAAGCTCATCATAGTTATAATAAAAGCCCCTCCAGTCAAAGTAATCATCAAGGTCATAAGCAAAGAATATCATCGGCTTTTCAAAGAGAGAATACTCATAGATAAGAGATGAATAATCGCTTATGCATATGTCACTGACAAACAACAGATCTTCAATTGTCATGGTATCGGACAAGTCCCTGGCAAACGTGCTATACTCCTCCGGAACCTCAGGTCTCTTATGCACAATGGGGTGATGCTTAAACACAAGAACATAGTCTTCATGGAGACTTTCATAAAACATCTTAACCGACAGTCTGTCCGGTGTCTCGGCTCCAACGGTCTTTCCTCTGAAAGTAGGTGCATAGAGAATAACCTTTTTACCCTTTGCCTCCGGGAACTGCTTATAGAATCTCTCATAAGCAGCAGCTTTTTCACCATCTTTATAAAAAATATCCGTTCTCGAAAGGCCAACTGCCTTTATGCATTCCGGATCTTTCTCTTTGCCCATGGCCTCTATATAAGCCCACTCAACTTCAGGAGAACTTACTGTCACCAGGTCATAATCCCCATGCGAAGGGAATCTTTTCATATTTGCTGCTGTGTCTCCAAACAGTTTCTTTGCTGTAGAAAGCCCAAATCTCTTAAAGGCACCTGCAGCGTGCCAGGTATTTAGCTGATGCTGACCTTTTCTTTTCCACACACAGGCATGAACATCATTACCTTCGCTGAAAATAAGGTACTTTGCATCTGCCGCTTCCCTGATATATTCCGCATAATGCTTATATATCTCGCGTCGTCTCGCTGTCCCTATTTTAAAGAAAATGCAATGCACATCGAGGTCATAGTCCTCTGTAAGCCTCTTATAAAGCTCTTTGTGGTTATTTGATAGCGAAAGGAGCCTTAATTCCAAAAAGACCACCTTATTTTCCTTAAGGGGTTTTAGGCTGCCTGCAAAAAACATGGCAGGGAATACTATCTTTCTGGAAACCCATCTTATTATAAAATCCTCGGTGGACTGCTTCCACTCCTTAAACTTCATTCTAGGATAATCCTCCCCTCATCAGTCAGCTTCGCTGACACCTGTCTTCGTTCCACTTCGGTCGGCGCAAAACAGACGTCCCCCGGACGTCTTGCGCTCCCAAAGGGAAGGCATTATTTTCTCATGTCCTTTTATAATATTTACAAGCAATTACAATTCGCTCAAAGTTCTTCTTTCAAGACATCTATAGTTCGCTCCAGACCCTTCTTCATGTCATAGCCTGCGTTCCAGCCAAGCTTCTTTAATTTAGCCGAATCAAGAATAGCCTTTGTAGCCTTGGAGTAGCCTGCTGCCTCTGTGGCATCCGGAAGCTCAAAAATTACTTTTTTGCCTGCATAATCTGCAATTATGGCCGCAAGATCCTTAAGTGTGATGTCTGAAGCCTCATCTGCAATATTGTAGGCGCCACCGTTCTCGCCAAGTAAGAGAACATACAGAAGTCCCGTTACAGCATCCGCCACATAGCTGTAGGAATAAAGCTGGGTACCCTCGGATTTAAGCACAATATCCTCACCTGCAACGCCCTTCTTAATAAACTGGGATATCGCCTTTGTGTCTGACTGGAGCATTGTAGGTCCATAGGTTCTTGAAAGTCTCGGGATAACTATATCCATTCCCTTCTGCTTTATATAAGACTGACAAAGTGCCTCACCTGCTCTTTTTCCCTCAGGATAACCTGCCCTTGCTGTATTACAGTCTATATAACCAAGGTAGCTCTCATCAAAACGTTCCACATCTCCTCTGTTTTCGCCGTATATCTCAACAGATGACGCAAACAGAAATCTCTCTGCAGTCTCACTTATTTCAAGCATATTGTTAAGCCCTATCAGATTTGTCATGATGGTTCCGATAGGATCTGTCGAATACTGCATCGGATGAGTATTACTTGCAAGATGAAGCACATAATCTGCTTTTACACTCTTAATCTCTTCTGAAAACGGCTTATTAACATCCTGTTCTACCGCAGTCACGATGGCTGTATCGAATCTTGCTTCGATTTTGTCCTTGTTCCTTCCGATAGCATAAATCTTAATTCCAAGATTTTTCTCTTTATCAAGCGCTGTAAGCGCATCAATAAGGCAGCTTCCGATAAGTCCCGTTGCACCTGATATCAGAAAGCTCTTCCCGGAAAGCTTATCCCAGGGAAGCTTCCTTCCTGTAATATAAGAAATATCCTCTAAATAAAGTGAATTATCCAATAAATTCATTATTTCAGTCCCATCCTTCTTTTAAGCATTCTAGGAAACCATGCTAACTTTCTGGCAAATCTGTAAGCTTTTGAGTTGATAGTTTTGTTATATCTGGTCTGGAGCTCATCTTCCATGAACAACATGTATTCCTCGTAACTTCCATTGATTACATGCAACAAGGTCTCATATTTGTTACGCTTATAAATATCATCCGGGCCTATATTTTCCCATCCAAGCCTTGGAAATGCCTCATTTTTTATATAATCAAAAGACTCTCTGAAGCTGTCTATGCTGTTTAAATTCTTCTGGCACTTAAGACTGTACAGATAACTGTCTACAGCCCTGTTCAGAAAGCTCTTTTTAACTTCCCCGTAGACGCCTCTCTCCTCAAGAAACCTCTTCGTCTCCTCAAATGCCTTAAACACACACATAGGTGATCTTGATTTATCACTTGTAGTACTTATCTTCTGATTTATTCTCCAGTAAATGAGCGGATCCTTTATAACAGTTATTTTTTCAGCAAGAGTCATCGCAGACATAGTAAAAAAAGCATCGTTTGCTCTCTCGATGCTTTGAAAGCGAATCCCCTGAGTTCTTATAAACCCTGTGCGGAACATCTTGTTCCACGGAACATTCGTAGTTATATTCAGGATGTAGTCAGGGTTGGTTTTCCTATTGTAAGTGTTGCCCTTAACAAGATACTGGTAATTATTCTTGTTACCAAGTACCCTCTTGCCGCTTTTATCATCCACATGAAAAGCGTCGCAGATGCAAATATCGGCATCTTCGGCTTTACACTTTTTATATAACTTCTCAAGTGCAGATACAGCAAAAAAATCATCTGAATCCCAGAAGACGATGTATTCGCCCTCCGACTTATCCAGCCCTGCATTTCTCGCAGCCCCGGCATTTTCATGCTGATTTTTTATTACTGATATCCTGTTGTCCTTTTTTGCATATTCCTCAGCAATAGAAACCGTACCATCCGTAGACCCGTCATCCACAACGATTATCTCAATATCCTTAAGTGTCTGCGCGCAGATGGTATCAAGACATTTTTCAATCTGTTTCTCCGTATTATATGAAGGAACAACCACCGTAACTTTCTTTTCCATACTAATCTCTCAACTTATCTATATCCCTGAGTGTCTCGGGATGCTTCTCCTTAAGGAAGCCAATTGCTGCTCTGTATGCCTCGTCGTCAGGTACAGTCCTCATCATCTTTCTGAGCTCAGAAGTCTGTTCCTTAACCTCCTTCTCCTTGCGGATCTTGAAATCATTGGCAAGCTTATCTATCTCTGCTTCCGAAGTAGGAATCTGTTGTGTCTGGAGGAACTCCTCATATGCATCACAAAGCCTTGTAACATCTGAGCCGAACGCTATCTGTTTACCATGATCAAGCCACAGAATCTTGTCGCAGAGCTCCCTTACCTGTGAAATCGAGTGAGATACAAGGATTGCTGTGATACCTTTTTTTAGTATCTCTCTCATCTTATTACCACTCTTCTCACGGAATGCACCGTCACCTACTGACAGAACCTCGTCCAGTATGAGGACATCCGGATCAACAAGACAGGCTATTGAAAATGCAAGTCTGCTTCGCATACCACTTGATAATTGTTTGAACTGATAATCCTCAAACTTCTGGAGCTCAGCAAACTGAATAATCTCCTCATATCTCTCATCCATGAACTGTCTGGTGTATCCAAGCATCGCTCCACGAAGATACGCATTCTCCTTAACAGTCATATCCTCATCAAAGCCACTGGTAAGCTCAAGGAGTGCGGCAATTGTACCATTCACTTTAATAGAACCCTCAACAGGAAGAAGAATCTGGGAAATCGCCTTAAGGATAGTACTCTTTCCGGCACCGTTGGAACCTATGATTCCAAGCATATCTCCCTTCTCAAGCTTGAAGGATATATGTCTGTCTGCCCAAAACTCTTTGACATGATAATTGCCTGTAAGCTTGCGGACAACAAACTCTTTTAATCCAATTGCCTTTAAGTCTCCGGTGATGTAGCGGATACTGACATCATTACATTCAATAACTGACATGAAAACTCCTGATCTTTATATTACAAATAATAAACAAACTCGTGGTTATATCTCTTATAAATCCACAAGCCGATTGCCAGATAGAACAATGCATAAAATGCACATAATGCATGATATTCTATTGAAGGTATCTGACAATCTATAACTACTACTCTGATATACTTTATTACCACATACACAGGATTAAGCAAAAATGCTCTCTGTACCATGATATTGTTGAAATCCTCTACATGATAGAAGATAGCTGACAGATATCCGAGAAGTGTCAGGAATACATCATATAAATATTGTATATCTCTAAAAAATACATACAAAGCCGAAAGAATCATTCCTATTCCTATATTCATAACAAGAAGCGTTGAAATAGGATAAACTATCAGCAGCATTCGCGGTCCAAACTGTATCTTGTCAAAGAAACAGAATATGAAAAAAACGACCAGTGTCAGCAGGAAGTTAACAAAAGCCGACACATTTTTTGATAAAAGGAACAGATACTTTGGTACGTTTATCTTCTGCAGTATCTTCCTCTCCTTGAAAAGGGAACTCATACCCTGCTTGGTAGCTTCCTTATAGAAAGACATTATTATATTCCCCGAAAAAAGGTACGTTGTATAGTAGAGTGAATTCTTGCCTCTTCCGAAGAACTGTGTAAATACAACCTTCATAACAAGGAGATGTAAAAGGGGCGATAATATACTCCAGGCCATTCCAAGTATGGTTCGCTTGTATTTCTGGTTAAAGTCTCTCTGAACCAGCTCTTCAAACAGGAACTTATAAGACCTTGCTTTTCTGATTTTCTTTTTTATCTTTGTACTAATACTCATAACTCTCTTTTTTATTCTCTAACATTAGGTATCCAAACTAATATATTAACAATTATTCTCCATATTTACAACCTGGCATACTTATCGGCCATTATAACTTCCGCTATCTTCTCGGCTCTGTCATCAAAAGTATGTTTATTTAATACTCTTTTTCTGCCCGCTCTGGCAATTCTCATCCTCTCAAACTCATGTGTCAGATAGTAATCTATTTTGTCGCTGAGATCCTTTCTGTCAGTATAAGTCACAAGACATCCGCCAAAGGTTTCCTCAAGTCCCGGTACATCATCGCTTATAACAAACGCCCCGGCACACATGGCATCAAAAATTCTGTTGGAAATAATGCCATATTCTCTCATGTCATCCCAATGATCATTAAGCAGTATTCTGGCATTGTGATAAACACTTGCAACCTTATCATTGTCTATATAATTTGCTATCACATGCTCCTGAACCTCAGGGAATTTCTCCCAATGTCTTCCATATACATGAAGGTCATGGTCTGTAGGAAGAACATCCCTTAAAATTTTTCTGAATACTCCTCTGCTGTTTCCAACAAATAATAATTCGGGAGAATAATTGTTAGTCGGAATAACTCTCTCATCACTGTACAGCATTGCCACAGGATCAGTACACTGCATCAAAACCTCGGATTGAACATCAACCTTTTCAGAAAACTTATCCTGCATTCTTTCCGAAGCATAGAATATGTAGTTTGCCTGATTAAGCTCAGGAACGCTTATATCGGCAGGATGGGATATTGTCCAGAAAATAAGCCTTTGCCCGTCATCCAAAGCCTTTCTGTAATACCCCCGTCTTCCCCTTAGCACCAATACTGTTCTGGCTGTACTCTCCTCGTACCAGTCATCTATCGGAACTACATTGGCAATATAGCCCAGTCTTTCCAATGCTGCCTGAAGAGCATTGGCATAGTGATAGTCACCCCAGAACTTTCCATCCTCGTTCGCCGGCATTGAAGCACAGATGTCTATTTCATTATTGTTTATCTTAGGTCTTTTCCCGGATAAAGCATTTTTTCTCCACCTTCCGGGTAGTATATACCTTCCGTCGTTATTTCCTTTTCGTATCGCCCTGTCTCTAAACACGGAAACCAGGCAATTATCACACAGGTAATTATCTTTTCCGTATGCGACAGACATAAAACACAGATCAGCAATAGCAAAGTCCCAGGCATTATTTTCATACAGCTTACACAAGCCGCCAAGCTTCCTGTAATAATCTGCCTTTATCATTATTATATTTATAGAAGGAATATCTGTTTTAGTTATTCCACCACTCTGCTCGTCACCTTCTATATTGGCATTTGAAAGCTTACAGGACATGCCACGATTATCTGTACGGTTTGCCGTATATGAAACCCCTTTGAATCTGGTTTTATAGGCCTTTCCTTTTCTCATCTTAGCTGAATAATAAGTACTTCCACCGGCAATTCCTGTGTTTTCATCCTTTCTGAATGCTTCTGCAAGAAAATCCAGCCATCCGTCACATACATCATCTACGCAGTTTACAAAGACAAGGTATTCTCCCTTGGCTTTCTCTGCATCCTCAGCTATTTCATATTGAATATTTGTCTTTGCCTTTGCAATTGAAGCAGCAAATCGTTTCTTCACGTCAGGATTATCTACAGGCAGATTAATAACAGAAACAGACATACCGGAATCCTCCTGCATGCTTCTTAATCTCTCCTGTATTCTAATTTTATCCTTTCCTCTGGCTGCATAGGCTTCCAGCGACAGGATTCCTCTTTTTACCTTTCCAAGCATAAAAAATGTCCTTAATCTAATTCCTTTTTTTCAAATTCTAATTCAAAGCATAGATATAATCAAATTCATTTGGTAAAATATAGTACAAAAATAATTTGAGGTTAACATGAACAATCCGAAAATATCAGTAATTATCCCGATTTATAATGCGGAAAAATATATTCGTAAGTGCTTAAACAGCATCCTCCTTCAGCGTTTTCCGCTGGAGGTTATTTGTGTTGACGACTGTTCTACGGATTCCACCCCGGACATCCTTCATGAATATGAAAAAAATCACGCAAATGTAACTGTTCTAAAGAACGAAAAGAACATGTACGCCGGTCCGTCCAGAAACAAGGGGCTTGAGATTGCCAGGGGCGAATACGTGCACTTTATGGATTCCGATGATTTTGTAATACCCGGAACATATTCTCACTTATATAAAATAGCCTCCGCCAACAACCTCGATATGCTAAAGACAAGGTGCATAGCCTTTAATGCCAAAAATGGTCTTCCCATAAAGAAACAGTACCGTTTTCCAAGATTTCCCGAGGAGCTATATGATACTATCCTGGATTTTCACAACAAGCCGGAAGATCTCTACTGCATAAATGTTGTTCCATGGAATGGAATTTATAAGCGAAGCTTCCTTATGGATAATGATATCCGCTTCAACAATCTGTTTTGTGCAAACGACAGATCCTTTTATGTAAATGTATGTATAAAGGCTGAGCGCATTATGATTACCAGGCGCTCTTTCGTATTCCACAGAAAAAACAATGGTGATTCTCTCGTAGGTAAGCGCGCCGCTCATTTCGACTGCGATCTGAATTCCTTCAAAATCTGTGAAGAGCTTTGCAATAACAATGATGTAAACGACAGAGTTCGCTTTGAAATATTAGAGCACGAACTAAAAAATGTATTTGGATGGTACACGATTTTCACCAATAAAGGAACTGTTTTTCCGGAACACAGACAAGCTATACAAGAGCTCTTCTCCGGTGACCTTGCCAGATATTTTGATTCCTTCGGCACAAAGAGCAAATGGCCTTCCTTTAAAGAACTAATAGGAAACGACTGATAATCGTTTCCTATTTTTTTCGTCTTTACAATATAGTATTTTCAGTATTATTCACTTATTCTGTAGGCTTTCATATCGTGAGTTTTTCTTTTATCTTCCGGCGGAAGCTGCATATAATCGCCAAAAAGATTACTCAGATATTCATGCCAATATGAGGTTGCCTTGAAGGTATGTCCCTCAAATTCCACCTCTATGGATTTTTCGTAGGCTTCTCTTGGGATTGCCTCTTTTGTTCCATACAATCCCTCCGTAACTATCCCAACCTGATTGGCCTTCTCATAGGGATGAGCTGTGGAAATAGCGACAAGCTTTTCATTATAACGATCAGTGTTAATTATATTGGCAAAAAGGAACAGGAAAGGCTTAACAAGTTTTTTTGAAAGACTTTTCCCTTCAAAAGGTCTGACATGCTTCATCTGCACATATTTCCTATATGTAGTCACCTTTCTATAGAGATCTGCAACCTCTACCTCATCATCCGGAAGTCCGTCAACCGGAAGAAGATCTATCCAGAGATTATCGTATTCCTCTTCCCTGAAAAAGTCGTTATAAACCACTGTTCGCTTATCCAACACCTTTATAAAGGGATATCTGGATGTTCCGTTATCATAGCAAACAATCTTTAACCAGTCAGGGCCTCCGACTTCGTCTTTTCTTGCAAGCTCGCAAAGTCTGTTGTACTCAGGTCGTATCATGCATATATCAATATCATCATCCCAGGGGATAAATCCCTTATGCCTTACTGCCCCCAAAAGACTCCCGCCGCAAAGATAGAAGGTAAGACCTTTTTCCTTACAGATTTTGTCGAACTCAAGGAGAATATTAAGCTGTGTATCTTTTATTTCCTGAAGAGAAAGTCTCTTCCCTGTTTCGCCTTTTGTTCTCACTTTAACCAGTTATCCTTATCCGATTTAAGATATGCCTTGAACATCTCAAGATCATCCTTGGTTGTAAGCTTGATATTCTTATCGGAGCCTGCAGCAAAGTACAGCTTTTCTCCAAGATCAACCATCATGGTATTGGTATAAGCACTGCCCTTTATACCGATTCCCTTTTCGAAGGCTTCATGATATGCCCAGTCAAGCTTACCGAATTTGTAAGCCTGAGGGGTGGATACTCTTCTTAAAGTTTCTCTGGGAATGTATTTTCTGGTTGTACCCTCTTCCTCATCATTCACAACAAAAATCTGCTCGTTATATGGAAGTGAGGTTACAGCATTGCCATGCTTTTTACAAACCACGATTACATCAGAAAGAACCATCTCGTCCACAAGAGGTCTTATTCCGTCATGTATGATGATAATGTCATCATCCTCTGCCTTGCCTTCAAGGTTAAACACGCCGTTTCTGATTGATTCCTGACCGCTTTCGCCTCCGGGAACTATCCATTTAAGCTTTGTGATATTGAATTGTTTTGCATATGCCCAAACCATATCCTGCCAGCCATCGATGCACACAAGCTCAATTGCATCAATCTGAGGGTGCTTCTGGAAGCCCTCAAGTGTGTACATAAGAACGGGCTTATCATATACGTTTATGAACTGTTTCGGAATATCCTGCTGCATGCGGTGTCCTGAACCGCCTGCAATAATGATTGCTATATTTGCCATATTTCTCTCCCTTTCCCCTCATTATTTAGAATTCCAGCTCTACTGCTGAATGAATCTCTCTGTCCTCTACCGGAGGAATCTTCATATAATTAGGGCCGTAAAGAATCTCCATATAAGTCTCCGTTCCTTTGGGAATCTTAACTTTCATTCCCTCGAACACTGCGTCCCTGGATTCACACATATCCTCGCGCCTGTACATCTCACCGAAATAGTGCTTACGGCCGCTTGGAATACATACCAGCTTAGATTCTTCCAAATCACAGTAAGAATACCAATAAATAACCCTTTTGGCAACTTTGTCGAGGCTCTGCCACTTAAAGAGTCTTCCTATCTTCATCTTCTTTTCAAAAGCCTCTTTAAGCACCTTATTCACCGACAGATATGATTCAAGAGCGCTCCAATCCTCTGCTGTTTTCCTGCAGGTCAGGATATATCCAAGCACCAGGCACCAGTATCCGTGTATCTTTCTCTTAATTGCACTGTCATAGGTATTTTCAAGCACAAATATGTCTATGAAAATACCGGTATCCTGCATGGTAAGTTCATTAAAAGCCTTGTAGGTTGTACCCTTTTTCTTTATCTGAACATGGGACATACCATAGCCTCTGCCAAATTCAGGACCACAGAGGACATACTTATCTCCAAGCTTTTCATCAAACACCCTCTTTAGATGTTCGAAATCCTTCCTTGGCATATTTATGTCAATGTCATCATCCCAGGGTATAAACCCCTGATGCCTTATAGCACCAAGAACCGAACCGCCGCTCAACGTATAGAAGATGCCTTCCTCCTCGAATACCGCTATAAAATCCTTTAGCATTTCAAGCAACGTCTGCTGCAGCTTTTTTAGCTGTTCATCATTCAGTTCAAAGGTGCCGGGGGCTCCGCGAAATCCGGTCTTAAAAAAATGCCGCTTATCGGCCGCTCCCATGGCCTTTTTATTATCCATTTACTCCAGTTCCTTCTTTATAGTATCAAAATCTGCCACATCACTGTAAAAACCGTCTACCCCCTTGGTCACGAATTCCTTCATCTCTTCGGGATCATTGACAGTATGTGTGAAGAGCGGCACACCTGTAGCCTTAATATCAGAGACAAACTCATCTGTTATGAACGCCTTTTTTGCAGTCCAGGCAACAAAATCGTGTTTATTCGCTGCTTTCATGAGGGCATCTGCTGTCCTCTCCGCTTCATCAGTTCGGTAAAGCGTAAATATGATGTTGTTAAATCCAAGCTTCTCCATTACAGTCGCTTCTTCTTCATGATAAACCTGGATTATGAATCTGTCCTTGAGATCAGGGCAATATTCCGCTATCATTTTTGCCCCTTCTTCATTGTAGCTCTGCTTAATATCTGTCACTATGTACATCCCATCGTGCTCTCTCAGAAAGTCCACAAGACTTCCCAGCCACATGGTCGTAAACTGATTCTCCATCTTACAGGATAGTGCCTCATCAAGAGTCACCGCATCCTCCAGGGGTTCCCCGTTTTTATAAAGCTGCTTCCAGGCATGGGCACATACCAGCTGATTATCCGAAGTCATTAAAAAATCAAGTTCACAAAACTTATTTCCATTATTATAACAGTTATTTATGGCTTCCACGCTGCTTGTATAATTATACTCTGTCCCATCGGCTGCCGTGATGAAACCTCCCGCATGGACTATATGCTTCTCGGAAAGAAGCTCCTGCCTGACTTTGGCAGTCTCCTCAGGACTCATTTGGGAATACTCAAAAAACTCGTCCACCCTTCCCTTTTTATCGAAGAGGTGATTGTATACTATAGATCTGTACTGCTGAAGTCTCTCATAGTAAGGAGATTTCTCATCGTCTGTATTATAGAAATTCCCATCTGCACCATAATATCCATTGGCTGTAATTATCGGCACTTCCTTCATCACATCCAAAAGATATTTATTGTAGCCACTCATCTTCATTCCTGACGCATCCAGCATAAGTGACTGCAGATAATTGATGCTTATGGCATTTTCTTTGGAATAATCTGCCTCGGGAATATCATAATTAGCCCAGATAACAAACTTTGTGTGATAGAGATTCATCAATTCCTCACCCTCGAGGTTATTCTTATTTCCACCCACGAGTTTGTTATAAAAAGCGTTCCCCACGCCGGGCTCATGATCTCCGAACATCACAATAACTGTCGGTTCATCAACATTTTCAAAGTATTCCACAAGCTCCTTTAAGGCCTTATCACTCTCATGAATCAGGTTCAGATAGTCCTGAACTCCGTCCATATCCAGCTCCTCATCCGTGATTTTCACCTCATCAGGCACATTTTCCATTCCTTTTGAAAAAGGCCCGTGGTTCTGCATTGTCACATTGAATACATAAAAAGGCTCATCGCTTTCTTTTTTAGCTTTCTCATATTCTTCGATTATCCTCTTGTAATCCGCACTGTCTGTAATATGCTGCGACAT
>JAEEGL010634839.1_pt1 | contig 42421 bp, 42 predicted proteins | sample 9134231 | NCBI WGS metagenome assembly JAEEGL01 (sample SAMN16246548, study PRJNA631951) | gut metagenome | biome: gut microbiome; feature: rumen; material: fiber-attached | host: Bos | place: Iran: Karaj | collected 2018-10 | reverse complement strand
TTTTTTTTTGTCATCAGTAACATACTCATCAACATAGAAGTTATCAGACGGAAGATTAGTACATAAATCTAAAACGCGAAATTTTAAGTTCTCTGGAGTATAATTATAAAAATCTTGAATACCTATTATATCAAGGGTCTGATCTTTTACCCCAATAATAAGAGTACCACCATTCATATTCGAAAGAGCCGAAACATATGAAATAACATCATCCATATCTTTGCCAGAAACTGAATGCTTCAATTCTTTGAATTCTTTCCATTCACAGCTTTCATTTTCTCGAGAATAATATTTGGCGATAAATTCTTTTAAATCCTGTTCTTTCATATCTAAACCTAAAATAATTTAATAATTGCGTCATCCAAATAAGAAGGTATTTCAAAGTTTTTAGCGAAAGGATGCTGCTGAAATGCTGTTCTTAGTGACCTAGCAATAGTATAGGCCTTATCGATCATTTCTTTTTGTTTTGCAATATATTGTTTATCATAAATATTTTTACTTATCCGATGGGCTGGATTTTGTCTTTCTCTCCGAATTTCTTTCAAGTATCCAAATATTTCTTTTAACAACTGATTATCTTTTGCTTTAAAATTTTGAGCAAACCATTCTTCAAGCATCTTTATAGTACCCTTCATTTTTCGCTCAACAAGATTGTTTTCAAGTGGAACTAACTCATACTCTGAAATAAATCCGTCAAAGAATCTCTTATTAATATTATCTGATAACATTTTGTCTAATAGAAGTACAAAATCATCATAGTTTTTAGATGTTGAAATAAAGAAAAAAGACATCTCTTTTGGCCTTTTATCATCGTCATCAAATTTCTGATTAAGCAAACTTTTTCCAAAAATATGTTTTGTTAAATCATATATACAGTTTAACTCATTTATAAATCCTGAAAAAATCGAAATCGAATTTGTAAACTCTCCTTGAATAGCATTTTTGTAGTATTCTTCAAGAATTTTACAAGAACAATTATCAGCTATTTCCTTTGACTTCCAATATAATTGATGACTAGATGGTAAGTCATTGAGATATCGCGTAAAAGTAACAGCTACTCTGTTATCGTTCTCATCAAATCCTAGTCCAAATGTTTTTAAAAAAATTTGATCCTTTTTCTCTAGTATAGACTTGCCTTCTTCATCAGTTTCGCATGAAATTAATCCAGAATAATCTTGAAAAGAAAAAATATATCTTGGATCATTATAATAACGTTCTAATACATCAATTTCAAAAAAATGAAAACGTAATTGCGGCTCTCCTAAAGCCAACATTAGTGTATACGGTTTCCCATCTAGATTTGATACATCTCGATTTTTCTTTAAATACTCTTGAGATGGATATAGACATATAGGATACTCGGTATTTTCAGAAACAATTTTAAATGTTCCAATGAAAAGAACTTCTTCTTTTATCTCTTTAGCCATATCAAGAACTTTTAACTGATTCTCAATCGAAAAATGTTGATAACCTATAATATAAGGATTCGTACTAGACTGTATGGATATTAAATTCTCCTTCACTAAATCTTTTACAATTTCAATTGATTTTATATAATCTATATCAAATTGTTCAGATACATTTCTTAAGAGCATACCATTAAAATCATGAGAGGAAACAAAAAAGTCATATACTGCAATTAGAACCTGCTGTTTTAAGTTTATACCCATAAGAAGCCTTATTCTACTAATATCCTTTTATTTGATAGCAAATACCTTTTTTATAATATACAATTTCATCCATATTATAATTATCAAAACGGAATATCCTCATAACTATCATATTCTATCGCAATTTGCGATAGTTTGGTTATAAGATTATTAATTATCAATTTTTGCGATTGCTCGGTTGATGCTTTGAACCAATCTATAAATTTCTTAACAACATTAGTTTTTATAACATAACCTGGAGCATATGAAAAATTAGAGGCAACAATTGATTTTAACAACTCTGCTTTATTTTGTATTTCATCTTCAAATATGTTATTTGCCAAGCAACGATCTATTGCTGAAATAAAAATTGAAATATCTGAATTAAATTTTCTTACTTTAGAATAACTCCTTAAACAATCATATAAAGAAGTTGCAAAATCTTGATATATTTCCTTATCCTTATCAGTTACATTCATACTTATAAAATCATGTTTATTTATAGCATCTTTAATTTCTGTGAATGAATTATATCGTTCAGAAGGATTTTTCTTCATCATTTTATCAAGTATAGATTGATATGAAAAATCTAACATTTCTGGCTCCTGACACTGTTTCATAAGCCTATTAAAAAGTTCCGCTAAATAAAACATATCGGTTTGGTTTGTATAAATGCCTTTATAATATTCGTCAGGTAAGGTATCAGAATTTTCTCTATTAATTTGTGATCTCAAACTGTCGGCAGATGTATCTTTTTTTGAAAAAAATTTTCCAATTCCAAAATCAATTATTTTTACAATACCATTCTTATCAATCAGAATATTATTTTCACGTATATCTCTATGAATTACATTTTGCTGTTCAATATAGGAAAAGCCCTCTATTAACTGTATAAACACTTCATCTAAAGTAGCTGGTGAAAAAGGAGTATAATAACGTATATAGTTTTCTATAGTGTCTCCTTCTATATATTCCATAAGTATAAAGCCTGTTTGCAATTCCTCATAGGCATAATAGTTATAGATTCTAACGATATTACGATGATTTAATTTATATAATATCTTTATTTCATCCAGGAAATTTTTATAAAACTTTTTCTTCTCATCTTCTGTGAGAAAATCTTGCGGACTATATTTTTTGGAAACAAATAACTCATCTAAATAGGGATCCTTTAATAACACAGTTTCACCGAAGGCTCCTCTGCCAAGCTGATTATTGACCATAACATAATCTTTCTTTTTTAAAAATTCGACAACATCACCTTTATCTTTCATATTTCTTCCTAGATTAAGATTTATCATATAAGTGTATCACACCTTTTAAGTTTTTTCTCATCCGAGTTCTTCATGAATGACTTTTCTTTAAATTAAGAATTATATCCCTAAAAAATTTGACAATTTACTCTACTATACTTATATTATACTTAGGAAATCATACAAAAAGTTTTTTGTAATGCTTTCTGCAATATTAAGATAAAGGAGGTTATACATTTTTTTTATTTTTTTACTGTTGTAGGTTCTAAGTAACCGATTATGAATGCACTTTATTTCATATGTAAAACTGGTCAGTGCAATTTTTTTTATAAATATTAAACATGGAGGAAAGAGTATGTTTTCTGAAGAATATCCTATTTTTTCAACAAATTGTATTAAAATTAAGTTTACATGTAATTCTTGTGGTACAGTTATAGAAGACTCTATATGTGAAATTCCTAAAGCCAATCTTGAAGGCGGAGATACTCATCGAAGTACATTAAATTCAGATTGTACAACTATAAGCTGTCCTTCTTGTGGAAATGAATTTACATTCATGTTAGGTTCAAGTTGTTGTGGTGGAGAAATTGACTGTGACGATTTAGAACAAGATGATGTAGAAATTGAAATTTTATAGTCATTAATTATGTAAAAAATAGGCTCCGTTGTAATTCAACGGAGCCTATTTTTTTAAGAGTCCATGTAGTTTTTATATAAAACTATCTAGATTTTTCTTTATTATTCCACCGTCACAGACTTAGCCAAATTTCTTGGTTTATCCGGATCAAATCCCTTTTGTATTGCACAATAGTATGCTAATAACTGAGCTGGAATAATTGTCAACAGACTGGCAAAAATTGGATTGCTTTCTGGCATTTTGAAGACTTCATCTGCTTTACCTTCAAAAGCACCACTGTTATCTGGAGTGATAACTAAGACTGTGGCTCCTCGACTTTTTACCTCAACCATGTTAGAACCGATTTTCTCATAAAGCTTTGATTCACTGGCAATTGCTACTACCAGAGTTTTATTATCAATAAGAGCTATTGGGCCATGTTTAAGTTCACCAGCAGCAAAGGCTTCAGAGTGCATATAGGAAACTTCTTTAAGTTTAAGAGCACTTTCCAAAGCTGTTGCACTGTCAAACTGACGGCCGATAAAGAATACTTTATCTTTATTAAACTGTTGGCTTGCAAACTTTTGTATAGTTTCCTGTTCCTTAAGAATTTCTTCAATTTTTGCCGGTATTTCTTCAAGTTCGTAAATAAGCTTTGAAACCTCATCTTCAGAAAGTGTGCCACGTAATTTTCCGGCTTTTATTGCAAGTAAAAGCAGACACAAAACCTGAGTTGTATATGCTTTTGTAGATGCAACTGCAATTTCCGGGCCGGCGAGAGTGTAAATTACATCATCAGCTTCACGGCTTACTGTTGAACCTACACAGTTTGTAATTGCAATAACTTTTAGACCTTCTTTCTTTGCAAGACGCAAGGCGCTCAAAGTATCTGCAGTTTCTCCAGACTGAGAAATAACTATAAAGATATCATCTTTATCAAGTATCGGGTCTCTGTAACGGAACTCGGAAGCAACATCTACATCAACCTTAATTCTAGCAAGTTTTTCAAATGCATACTTAGCAACAACACCGGCATGGTATGCAGTACCGCAGGCAGTAATAACTACACGCTTTGTATTTTTCCAGCTTTCATCAATACTGTTTTCTTCAAAGTAAACATCTATTGCCTTTCCATTGCCGTCTTTTATGATTCTAGGACGCATTGTATCTTTACAGGCTTTTGGCTGCTCATTAATTTCCTTAATCATAAAATGAGGATATCCACCCTTCTCTGCCGCATCCATATCCCATTCAACATGACTAGGCTGTTTTACAATCTTATTTCCTTCAAAATCAAAAAGAGAAACATGGTCTATATACAAAACAGCAATTTCTTTTTCATCAAGATAGTAAACATCGCGAGTATGCTCCAGAAGGGCTGGAACATCAGAAGCAATAAAGTTTTCGCCCTTTCCAAGACCTACTACAAGGGGACTTTCCTTTCTGGCGCAGATAATTCTGTCCGGATAATCCTTGCAGAGAACTCCAAGAGCGTAAGAACCTTCAAGCTTATGAAGAGTCCGAATGTCAAAAATAAAAATTTGTGTTATTCTGAATACATGAATTTTTCAAAGAAACAGATATCTGAATCTAGTAATGCAATATTTAACTTTCTTTACGACAATAATCAAAAGAGAAGCATAAATAATGGTGGTCAAAAAACTTTTTATAGACGAAATGTAAAAGTGTTTAAGAATTCAGAATTACTTTCTTTTTTTTGAATCAGATATAACTATACGTAGTGATATTTCTTCACAGTTGTTTATACTTTTTATTGACAATTTTGATGAAATTCAGCCCTTAGCTGGAAAAGAAACGTTCTGTCCAACAAAATATAGTATTAAATATGAAAATGGAATTCTCAATCCGCATCCGTTCTATTGATTTTTAAAATTTTTTTTATAAAACTCATATTCATAAAGATACTATTATAATTTCCAACCGTCAATTCTTTTTAATTGTATCATTTCTCATATTTTAAGCTTTAATGGTGATAGAAACAGATGTTTAAAGCATGAAGCAATTTCACGTTCAATTAAAAAGGTTATCACTGTAATGAATCAACTAGAATTGTTCTAAATAGGAATTTTGACTCGGATTATTCTGGGTCTTTTTGTTTAGCAAAGATACTTTTTTTCAACTGGCATCACGTTGCTTTTTTTTGCCTAACAAAAAATAATTGAATTAGATATATTCGCAAAAAAATCATTGCTATTAAACTGACTTTAACAAAGATAGAGTCAGATCTTGTTTATAAACAATATAATCTGATTCAAAAACCTTGAATCCCAGTTGATTTATTGGATACCAGGATTTTTCTTGCACGTTCTTTATCAATTCATAAGGTCTGTTAAAAGCATCTGCAATTCCGAGTGGAGTCAAAACCTTTTCTTGTCTAGTTGAGAAAATACAGTACTTATGAGTTATTTCTGAAAACTTCTTTTTGATTAAATCACTTTTATTCAAAATTTGAACAGTCTGCTGCATTTGTTTCCAAGCTTTAGGCCATTTAGATTTTGTATCAGTTCCCATCGAAAGTTCATTACAAATAAAAAAGGAAGAATCTTCAACTACTATAAAATCACAATGTTTTATTCCTTTTCTTTTTTCCTCGGGTAATGACTGAATAAATTTTTCATAATTTAAAACATATATAGATTTATCAGTTTCATTCTTATATGTCACATTGCCTTTAGTTTCTTTACAAACAGCTTTTTCCACCTTATCCATCAAATCAAAGTTCTTATCAGAAACATCATATTGTTCAATAATTACGTTATCATCTTCTGCAGAAAAGATTTTTATAAGTTCTTCAATTATATTCATTAATTTTTACCTACAGAGAATTATAATTCTGATAAATTTCATTAATAGGTTCAGAAAGAACTCGTGTATCAACAATATGTTCTGCGGAATTCATCAAATCAAGAAGATAACCATCCATTACTTGATAGGCTTTAATATCCTTAAAACTTAGAAATTGTTGCTTTATTAAGAGATTTAGATAATTCACAATATATGGACTATGAGTTGTTATCATACAGGATGTATTAAAAATTTTTTTCTCAGTTTTAAAACATAAGTTTACAAGTTGCTCCATAAGTTTTAACTGACTTTCAGGATAAAGACTTAACTCCGGTTCCTCTATATGAAAAAAAAGATTTTTATAATTGACTTTACCTATATCCTGTTCTGATTTAAACTTACTTAACAAGTCATTTTCTGATAAAACAGAAATAATAGCCCGATTAAACGATTTTACTAAATCATATTTATTTACAAAATAATTAACAATCGTAATTAATGGAGCTACATTCTGCATGCCGGATGAAGAATCTTCAAAGTCTACCTGAAAACTATTATCTTGATTACCTTCAATAAAAAACTTGTAACCATTCTGGACTTTTCTTTTAGTAAGTTTCACTCCTAAATATGGTATATCTATATTATTAAACTCATCTACAGCTTGAGAAAAATCATTCCAGGTTTCATTAAGATAAAACGATTTTGTTATAAAAACATTCTTAGCAAGAAGCTCCGGAATAGAATTCCTTTTATCTGAAATAAAAGAAATTTTATCAAGTGATAATTTATCGTTATCAATAATAATATCAGAATTTAATTTTCCCTGTTTATAAGAAATCTCTTTATTTCCTCGTTTATAAACAATTACTGTGTCATCATAAAAAAAATCTTCAAAGCCATTTGTTTTTTTTAATTGCTCAAACTGAAACCTAAAAGGAGATTTTGATATTCCAGAGTTACGTAAATAAGAGCGAATACAAATTTTTTTATAAATCCATCGAAAAAGACAGAGAACTTTCATTATTGTGCTCTTTCCACTGCCTGATTCACCAATAAAAACTGTAAGAGGTGTAATATCATTTATTTCTATATGTTTCAACGGACCAAAATTTTCAATAAACAAGTATTCATTCATAATTATATACAAATTAATCCTTTTATTTTTTTCAATTATTCTGAAAAAATATCTTTTTTGCAACAGTAATATTATTTTACATCTCTTGCAGACTTTCCTCAATTATTTCTAACAATTTTGAGTATGATTCCACTATATCATTAATTGTAAAATTTTTCACTAAAATTTTCTTTAAGTTTTGAACTTTGTTCTTATCATTCTCCGTTGCAATTCTTATATTATCAATTGCATTTCTAGAATAGTCATAAGTATAATGGTCTGACAAGTTCTTCTTAATAGATCTTTCTATATATTCTTTCTTAAAAAAATCTTCCAACGTTAGAATCGATTTTTCACATTGATTGTATTCTAACCATGAATCTGAATAATCTGTATATTTTTCTATAAAACTTTTCTTTTTCGATAGTGATGTATCATCAGAATCTGCAATTATTAGAAAGTTTTTATTCGCCAATAATAAAATTTGAACGAGTGTTTCTGCACCTGAAATCCCTCCAAGATAAACTTTTCCAACATTTTCAAAGACTTTAGTTTTCTTTTTTAATAAACAATACCTATCAAAAAATTCTTTATCAAGCCAACCTTCAAAAACCAGATTTTTTTCTTTTAGGCATTCAAAAATGCTTGTGCCTATACTCCGTAATAATAGTTCATCCTCAGAATATTGAGAAACTTCTGTTGGATGTATTATAGTGGTAACATCATTTTCCTTTTTAATGATTAAATGTCGCTGTATATTATTTGTATCCAACATATACTGAGAATGTGTCGTATAAATAACCAAACTTTTCTCAGAGATTTTTAATAACTCATCTTTTAAATATTTTGCACTTGTAGGATACAAACTATTATCAGGTTCATCAATTAGTATAATATCATGATCCGATAGTCCATCTGCACGAGCTTTTGTCGATAACATTAACAAGATTGAAATAAATTTCTTAAATCCATCACTTCTATCTTCAAATGAATACTTTGCTTTTTCAGTAATTTTTGTAAGGATTTCTGTTCCACTAGAAACTAATTCTATTTTAGTATTTTAAAGTCTTTCCATATATTTCGAAAAGTTTTGGTGGTTTGTGCAGAAATCTGCTCAAGAAGATTTGCATAATCACCATCTTCAGATAAAGCTTCATCAAATTCTTTATCAACATCTTCTCTATTGCACAATAAAAAAATATTGTAAAGTGGAATACATATTGTCGGATTCTTTCTAAAATCTGATATAGAAATACTATGAGGTATTAAATATTTTGTAGAATATTTCCAATAATGACACACATAAGGATCTTCTTTATATATTTCCATGCATTTTTCAAAACAATTTGCTTCTAAGTCGAATACTTGTGAAGTTGGTTCTTTTACTAAAGTCCTTCCGTCTTGTAATAAATATATCTTATCTTTAAAGGTGAAATTTCGATTTTCATCTATTTTCCAATAAGCAAAATGTTTAGCTTCATCATTTTTTATATCTATCTGTATAATAAACTCATTGAAATTGATATCTATATATTCATCTAAACTCTTACCATTTTCAAATACAACTAAATTCAAATTATCAAAAGAAGCTTCTAACTTTTTCTTAAGATTTACTCTATCTGATTCAGAAAGTTTTAATATCCCACGAACATAGCTCTTTTCAATTTTTTCATTATCGATTCTTTTTCTTTTATCTTTATCACTTACTTTGTATTCGCCAAACACAGCGTCAATTGCTTTCAAAATATTTGTTTTTCCAGCTTCATTCTTTCCAATGAGAATAAGTCCTTTATTATCAAATCTGACATTTTCTTCTTTTATTGAACGAAAATTTACGATTTCAACTCTATCCAAAATCATGTTTCATTCACCTTATAACAATACTTCTTTTTATTGTATATATTCTTAAATTCATTTAGTAATCTTAACCGTTTCTGACTTCACCATTTCTTTGAAAGTACATCCAAGCAGGACTTTCAGTACATTCTGATCTTCCTGTTCCGTCTGGATGACGTATTCTAAAAGCAGACTTCTGATAATTTCTCTTTTAGTTTCAGTCATTAAAACTTTGTGTGGCTGTATATTTTCTTTTGCCATAAGTAGATTCCTTTGTTTATTTTACCACACTATCTACTTTTTAGGAATTCACAGAATCGACTTCTATTTCCTTCCGTTAATTATCTCCGCCACCTTCTTTACATCCTGAACCTTGCCTTTTGCGGCTATCAGAAGTGCGTCGTCACTATCTACTATTACAAGGTTATCAAGACCGATTGTGGCGATTGTGCGTTTGCCACCGCGAATGTAAGATGATGTTGTATCCAGAGCAATAATATCTTCGCCTTTGAGGACATTCAAATTGCCATCTTTTTTGCTGATGTCATAGAGTGCACTCCAGGAACCTACATCATCCCAACCGGCGTTCAACTTTACTACGCGGCCTTTAGAGGTCTTTTCCATAACGGCATAGTCAATTGAATCGCCTTTAATATGACCGAAGGAATCTTTGTTCAGACGGATAAAATTTGTATCAACTTGAGCTTTTTCGAAGGCTTCTATAGATAATGCTGCCATTTCCGGGCTGTGAAGTTTAAGTTCTTCGAGAAATGTTGATGCCTTGAAAACGAACATTCCGCTGTTCCATGAATACTGACCACTTGCAAGATATTCCTGGGCTTTTTCAAGACATGGCTTTTCAACAAATTTTTCAAGTGTGAAAGCACCATCTGTCTCTAATCCTGCAGCTTTTACATAACCGTATCCAGTTGCAGGAAAAGTCGGGACAATTCCAAAGGTTACAAGAAATCCTTGTCCTGCTTAATAGCGGCACAGCAGGCAGCGGCAATAGCCGGAGCAGTATTTTTTGCCATGGGTTCAAGAATAATTGTTGGTGCGGTGGTTGAGTCTGTCGAAACCACCTGATTCAAAACTTCACCAATCTGCTGAGCTACCATAAAACGGTGGCCTTCCCCACAGGAAATAATAGGAGAACCAATCTTCAATCCCTTAAGGCGAAGCAGAGTCTCCTGAATCATAGTGTATTCACTAACGAGTGGTAAAAACTGCTTTGGATGATCGCCCCAAGAAAGCGGCCAAAGACGAAAGCCAGCCCCGCCAGAAAGGATTATTGGAATTAATGTCATATAAACCTCAAAAAAGATAGTTAGTATTAATTAATTTTTATATCAGGTTACATTAAGAGACTCAAAAATTATTTTTTTACGCCATTAACAATACAAACAAATGGTCCAAAATAATTTTACATTAAGAAAGGCGAGTCAAAACTATTAAGCATAGCTATTAATTGATTCAGTCGTTCTTCTTTTGTAAAATTATCTTTATAAAATTTATAACCATTTAGGCCAAGTTTATCCAATTCATTTTGAGGCATTTCAGAAAGCTTGTTTATAGAAGCTGTTAGTGCATTATAATCGCCTGCCTGAATACTAATTCCACACTTTGCTTTTGTTACTAAATCTGCCCCCTCTCCATTAATCATTGCAAGAATAGGCTTTCCTTGTGACATATAGAATTGAACTTTGGCCGGAACTGTCAAATTAAAACACAATTCATCTTTAAGCGAAAACAAAAGAACAGAAGCTGCATTCATAAAGATAGGCATTGTTTCAATAGGAAATCTTCCAGGAAAGAATACTGTTTCTTCTAGCCCATATTCTTTTACCAGATTTTGTAGATGCTCTCTTCGTCTTCCATCACCAACAAATACAAACTTTATTTTCTTTTCATCTTTCAAAATCTTTGCTGCTTCTATAGATGCATCCAGATTCTGTGCTTCTCCAATATTTCCTGCAAAAAGAATAATGAAGTTACCGTTTTCGTCAAAAGGCTTAATAGATTTAATATCAAAATCAGATGGTTCATTACTTTGTACTTCTTCCGCCCAATTAGGGAAGTAAACTAGTTTATCCCTAAAATCGCCTTTTTCGCATATTGATTTCTCAAAACCTTTAGAACTGATTAAAATCATGTTACACTGTTCATAAACCTTTCTTACCATTTTTATCTGAGGTTTTATAATCAGCGGGTTAGAGATTCCGCCAGCCGAAATAAGCGACTCTGGCCACAAATCTAATACCCAGAATAACATCGGTATCTTTTGTCTTTTTGCCATTTTCCTTGCACAGACACCAATAAAAAACGGGGATGTCAAATGAACAAATATTCTGTCATATTTATGCCTAAATGAATAGAAATATGTAAAAATGCTTAAACAAAAAAAATATGAAATATAATTCAAAACAAGTCGTATCGTTCCACCTTTCCCACGTGGAATTATCGGCAAACGAATTACATTTACTCCATTTACGTTTTCTCTTCTTCGTTTAAAAAGTGAATATCCTTCGTAGAATTTTCCTTTGGGATAATCAGGAATAGCTGTTATAATAGTAATGTCGTATCCTTTCTTTGCAAGCTCAAAGGCTATATCATTTACTTTAAAATCTTCCGGATAAAAGTGATTTGTGAATATACAAATTTTCATAAGATTTCCTAAAACAAAAACACCTTTCTGTTTCCAGAAAGGGTTTCATAAGTTTATTTTTTTTATATGTAATTATGTTTAGCCTTTTCTCCAAACCATTCGGTTTACAATGCCAACATACCCCTGAATAATCTTTACTACCTTTGTACTTACATTTTCATCAATGTAATCTGGAACGGGGATTCCATATTCTCCATTCTTTACAAGTTCCACAGCTGTATCAACAGACTGAAGCAAAGAAACTTCATCAATTCCTGCAAGCACGAAACAGGCTTTATCCAATGCTTCAGGACGTTCTGTTGAAGTACGAATACAAACTGCAGGGAACGGATGCCCAACACTCGTAAAGAAGCTACTCTCTTCTGGTAAAGTTCCACTGTCAGAAACAACTGCAAAAGCATTCATCTGTAAACAATTATAATCATGGAATCCCAATGGCTCATGTTGAATAACTCTTTTATCAAGTTTGAAACCAGATGATTCAAGACGTTTACGACTACGTGGATGACAACTGTACAAAATCGGCATGTTATATTTTTCCGCCATTTTGTTTATTGCATTAAACAGTGATGTAAAGTTTTTTTCTGTATCAATATTCTCTTCTCGATGTGCAGAAAGAAGAATGTATTTTCCTTTTTCAAGTCCAAGTCTTTTATGTACATCACTTGCTTCAATCTTGCCAAGATTCTTATGAAGAACTTCTGCCATTGGGGAACCTGTTACATAAGTTCTTTCTTTTGGAAGACCACAGTCTGCAAGATAACGGCGGGCATGTTCTGAATATGCCATATTTACATCGCTGATGATATCGACAATACGGCGGTTTGTTTCTTCCGGAAGACATTCATCTTTACAGCGATTACCGGCTTCCATATGAAAAATCGGAATATGAAGACGTTTTGCACCAATTACAGAAAGACAGCTGTTTGTATCACCAAGAACAAGAACAGCATCTGGTTTAATTTCTGCCATAAGCTGGTAAGACTTAGCAATTATATTTCCCATTGTTTCGCCAAGATCTTTTCCTACTGCATCCATGTAGATTTCTGCGTCATCAAGTTCAAGGTCTTTAAAGAAAATTCCATTGAGATTGTAATCATAATTCTGTCCCGTATGTGCAAGCAACGTATCAAAATATTTTCTACAAGCCTTAATAACTGCAGAAAGTCTGATGATTTCAGGCCTTGTACCTACAATAATCAAAAGTTTTAATTTTCCATTATTCTTAAAATTTACATTTGCCATATTTAGCTCCTAACAGGAAATTTCCTTGCTTCAACAACATTTCCCGCATCAATTTTTGAACACTTTTCTATTCTGTTTTCTGCCTTCACAATTGCACCAAGACATACATGAACACATTCTTCAATAATACAACCATGATCAACAATAGCACCACAGTTAATTATGCAGCCTTTCTTAATCACACAATTTGTATTAATTACTGCATGTGGAAGAATGACACATCCATCTTCTATTTGGGATTTTGGACTGATGTACACAGTTGGATGAATGATAGTTGGAACTCTGTAGTTTTCATTAAGAAGTCTTTCTATCCATTCCAGACGCATTTTATTATTCCCAAAAGCAGGATAAATCAAACAATCTTTATGTTTTACAAAATCATCACATTTTCCAATTACATTTTTTGCAGTTGAATTATCATCAAGAAAATGTATTTCTTCATATTCTCCGGATTGTTCAGCAAGATCTGCAACAGTCTGCCCATAACCACCGGCACCAAGGATAATCAGTTTCATGACTTTACTTTTTCACCGAATGTATCCGGATGATTTTTATCAAACTGCTCGTTTGCCCACATCATAGTAACAAGATTTTCAGTTTGTGAAAGATTGATAATATTATGTGTATAACCAGGAAGCATATGAACTGCTTGTATATTATCTCCACTTACCTTAAATTCAATTACTTCATCAGTTCCGATTTTTCTTTCCTGAATAAGAGCATGACCGCTTACAACAATAAAGAATTCCCATTTTGTATTGTGCCAGTGTTCTCCTTTTGTAATTCCTGGTTTAGAGATATTCACACTGAACTGTCCACAGTTAGCAGTTTTCAACAATTCTGTAAAACTACCACGGTCATCACAATTCATTTTAAGAGAAAATGCAACTTTTTCTTTTGGAAGATATGAAAGATAAGTTGAATAAAGCTTCTTTGTAAAAGAATTGAATGGTATCTCAGGCATAATAAGAGTATTAGGCTGATTCTTGAAGGATTCCAGAGTATCAACAATTTGGCCAAGAGTTACTTTATGAGTAACAGGCACATAGCAGTATTTGCCAGTTGATCTCTCGATAGGATTCAATCCATCATATTCACAATGATGTTCGTTTCCACTCAACGCAGCCATCATCTCTTCTATTAAATCATCAATGTAAAGAAGTTCAAGTTCTGTACTGCGGTCATTAACCTGGATAGGTAAATCATTTGCAATGTTGTTACAGAAGGTTGCAACAGCACTGTTGTAATTCGGACGACACCATTTACCGAACAGATTCGGAAATCTGTATACAAAAACCTTTGCTCCAGTCTCCTTTGAATAACTAAAGAAAAGTTCTTCTCCTGCAAGTTTTGACTTACCATAATCTGATTCGCCGTAGCGTCCAATAAGAGTTGCCTGAATTGAAGAAGAAAGCATTACAGGACAAGTATTTTTATTCTTTTTAAGTGTATCTAACAATGTCGAAGCAAAACCAAAATTACCTGACATAAATTCAGAATTATCTTTTGGTCTGTTTACACCAGCAAGATTAAAAACAAAGTCCGCCTTAGAACACCATTCTTCTAATTCTTCTGCTTTTGAATCAATATCATATTCAAAAACATTCTCAATAGAAAATGAACGAGTTCTGTCTTTTCCGTCGCGAATGTTTTTTAGATTTTCACAAAGGTTTCGACCGACGAAACCTTTTGCACCAGTTACTAATATATTCATTTTCTAAATTCCTTGTATAATTTCTGCTTTTATCAAGTCCTCTTCTGTAGGAGCAGTGATAAGGACTGCTTTTAATCTACCATAATAAACGAACATGCTTCCACCGGCTGCCGCATGAGCACCACCTTCTTTCAAGACTTTTTTCAAGTCCATTATTCCTCCTGCGCCACCACAGGCAACAACTGGTATACTTACGGCTTCAACTACAGATTTTACAAGTTGTATATCATACCCTTTCATCATTCCATCATTATCGATTGAATTTAAGAATATCTCACCGGCACCATATTCTTCTGCACGCTTTGCATAATCAGAAGGATTTTCATTTATAACTTTCTGCCCATCATGAATAACAACCTTATACTCTCCATTAATTTTCTTTACATCAATAGAAACTACAACACTTTGAGAACCTGCATAATCAGCAGCTTGTCTTACTAATTCAGGATTTTCATAAAAAGTAGTATTAATTACAACTTTCTCATAACCGATCGAAAATAGCTTTTTTATTTGCTCCAGATTATTTATTCCACCACCATAGCTAAGCGGCATAAAAGCCTGACTTGCAATATCTTTTAATATTTCAAAATCTGGTTCAGTTCTTCTTTTTGTAGCAGATATATCAAGAATTGAAAGTTCATCAATTCCTTTTATATTAAAAATCTTTACTGCATTTACAGGATCACCTAAATATGTAGGAGTCTTAAACTGAACTGTTTTAACTAAATCCTGATTATCTATTAACAGAACTGGAATGATACGAGGTCGGCTATACATTAGCATTTCTCCACAAAATTTTTAAGCAAAGCCATTCCAAAATCATGACTTTTTTCTGGATGAAACTGAACACCATAAACATTTTTATTTACCACAGATGCTGCAAATTCATAACCATAATCACAAGTCATCAAAACGTTTTCTACAGAATCACATACTGCATGAAATGAATGAACAAAGTAATAACGTTGAGTACCGACAAGTCCTTTTGTAAGAGGATTATTTTGTTTAAATGAAACAATATCCCAACCCATGTGTGGAATTTTTAAGTTTGTCTCCTTATCAAAAAAAAACCTTTTAGATTCAAATGGAATTAAATCAAGACCCGCCAATGTCCCCTCTTCACTTTTTCTTCCTAATAACTGCATACCAAGACAGATTCCTAAAAGAGGTTTTCCATTTTTTGCTTCAATCTTTATAACAGAAATCAAATTCTTTTCTTCCAGAAGCTTCATTCCTGCATCAAAAGCACCAACACCTGGCAAAATCAATCTGTCCGATTTTTTTATTTGTTCTGAATCAGATGTAATTACTGCATTTTCTCCAATTACATCAAGCATGTTTTGTATAGAGCCAAGATTACCTAATCCATAATCAATTATTGCTGTCATAATTTATCTAATATTCCTGTTCTCAATTCCAAGTAGTTTACAAATCGCTACTCCAAGTTTTATCATCCAAAATGAATTTTTATAATCACATGGGTTCTTCTTTGGACTTGCAATTATTGCATCAAATTCATCTGTTGTAATACCGAGTTTTTTTGCAATATATGCTTTATCACGAATTGCCATTTCTGGATCATATGGAGGCTGCTCTAAAATAGCTAAAGCTTCTTCACGCGTTTTAGTGCCAGCCAAAATTTCATTTGATAAAACATTTTTTCTTGTATCAAAACCAAATTTGACAGGCAAATAGTATCCTTCAAAAAAACGAGTAAATACATTCTCATAATGCTTGTTTTTATATTTTGTCCAACCATATTTTTCATGAAGAAATTCTTCGGCTTTTGATTTATCATAAACAACATAATCCAATGGAAATACTCGTTCCATTTTCTTAAAATATTTATACCAGATTCTGTATTTAAGCATTCCACATGTTGGATATGTCTTTAATGGAATTATTCCAAATTTTTTATGAATATCTTTTGCCATTCTTAAATCATTCATATAAATCCATTCTACTGGTGGTCGAATAAACTCTGTCGCACTGTTTGAACCTGTTAATACATATTTTATATTATGTTTTACCGCGTAATTGTACAAACTTGAAAAAATAGCATGATCTTGGGGGAAATCTTGGGAAGAAATACCAGATTTAAAATATGAAAGCTGTAAATCCCGCATTTCTTTCCAGTTGATAACATCTGTATACATATCAATGTTTAAACCTTTGACTATTTTCTCAATATTTTCTACTGCAACATTTAAATTCCAACCAGTATCTACTACATAAGCAAGCGGACGCAAGTGCATTACTTCTTTTGCGATGTATGCAAGATAAGAACTGTCTGCACCGCCACTTAAACCAAGAATACAATCATAATCATTTTTCTTTCCTGCTTTGCGGATTTTCTTAGCAATATTTTCTAGTTCAGCAAAACGGTTTTCATTTGGATTCCAATAAGGCTTAATATTCTTATCAAAATTTCTACAATGGTCACATACACCATTTTCATCAAATGTAATCGCAGAGTCTGTTGTATCCATTACACAACGTGTACAACGCTGATATGGTCTTGTTTTTATATTTTTCATTTTTTTTTATTTTCTTATTCTTTTCTCAATACCAAGCATTTCATAGAGTCTTAAACCTATTTTATACATCCAGATTTTGCTCTTGAAATGGTCTGTACACTCAGGAAGCTCAAATAAGTGCTGAAATTCAGTCTCTGAAATTTCAAGATGTTTTGCAACTTCAGAAAATAGTTTTTTTCCTTCTTCTTCACTTAAAGGCGATTGCTCAAGTATTTTCAAAGCCTCATCACGAGTCATCTGACCTGTAATAACAAGACTTGAAAGCTGTGCGCGTCGAATATCATGACCAAACTTTTTAGGTATCCAATAACCTTCCAAAAACTTCGTCAATAAATCCTCAAAATGCTTTTGACCATAAGCTTCATAACCATATTCTTTAGAAAGAGTATCTATCATCTCCTGCTTTGTAAATGGAACAAGATTGAGAGGTTTTAATGTTTTTACACCAAGAACATATGGTATCCAGAATTTATGTTTAAACCCTGTAGTAAAAGTGTAGTTTTTAATTTTGATATTGCAATATTTTTTGCAAACATCTTTCATATATGTCCCATCACCTGTAGGACGAGCTGCTTTTCCTCCCCAACTATCAGGATTTGCAACAATTTCTGTAGAAATGTTATAGCCATTTAATATATATTTTACACCCAGTTCACGTGAATAACGATCGATCAATGCTATAAAAGCATGATCTTGAGGAGCATCTAAAGCTTCTAGCCCCGTTCTGAACCAGGCAAGCTGCATCTCGCGAAGTTCATTCCAATCCATTTTTTCAATATGAAGTTCAACACCAAGTTTATCAGTAATCTTTCTAATATTTTCTTCGGCAACAGGAAGGTTCCAGCCTGCATCGATATGAAAAACGAAAGGTCGCAATCCCCATTCTTTTACAGCAAGATGAAGCATATAAGAAGAATCCAAGCCACCGCTTAATCCCAGAATACAATCGTACTTCTTTCCTTCGCCTGATTTTTTTACTTCGTTTATAAGGGTTTCTAGTTCTTTTTCATGTCCTTTGCCATAATTCCATGAAGGAAGGATTCTCTGTTTGAATTCATTACATCGTTCACAAACACCATTTTCATCAAAAACAATGTTTTCATCTGTTGTGTCCATGACACAAGAAGTACAAATCTGATATTCTCTGTTCATTACTTTCCTCAACTATTTACCATTCTTCCAAGCTTCAAGTGCTTCATTTACATAATCTGTTGTAAGAATCTTTTTTACAGTACCTTCGACATCAAGTCGTTTTGTATTATGACTGGTGTAAGCTTCGTCGGCCATCGTATGAACCTCCCCTTTTACAACAAACTTATCATAATTCAAATCACGACTATCTGCTGCTACACGATAATAGCCGCCCATATCTTCGCTACGTAGTCTTTCTTCGCGAGTCATCAATGTTTCATAAAGTTTCTCACCGTGGCGAGTTCCAATAATATTAGTTCCTGTATCACCGAAGAGTTTCTGTACTGCCTTTGCCAAGTCACCAATCGTTGAAGCATCAGATTTCTGAATAAACAAATCTCCTGGATTTGCATGTTCAAATGCAAATTGTACCAAATCAACAGCTTCATCAAGATTCATTAAAAAACGAGTCATATTTGGATCTGTAATTGTAATTGGATTTCCAGCTTTAATCTGGTCAATAAAGAGAGGAATTACTGAACCACGGCTACACATTACGTTTCCGTATCGAGTACATGCAATTACTGTATCACCTCTTTCTGCGGCGACTCGGGCATTTGCATAAATTACATGTTCCATCATTGCTTTTGAAATCCCCATGGCATTAATTGGATATGCAGCCTTATCTGTAGAAAGACAAACAATTCTCTTTACACCAGCATCAATTGCAGCATGAAGCATATTATCTGTTCCAATTACATTTGTACGAACTGCCTCCATAGGGAAGAATTCACATGAAGGGACCTGTTTTAGAGCTGCGGCATGGAAAATGTAATCAACTCCAGGCATTGCATCACGAATACTCTGTGGATTTCGTACATCACCAATATAAAACTTTACCTTTTTTGCAAGTTCTGGATGCTTAGCCTGCAGGTCATGACGCATATCATCCTGCTTCTTTTCGTCACGACTAAAAATACGAATTTCTCCAATATCGCTGTGAAGAAAATGTTTAAGCACAGTATTTCCAAAACTACCCGTTCCTCCAGTAATTAAAAGAGTTGCACCATTAAAACTACTCATTTTTGTCTCCCTTTGTGTTTGATATTGTTAATAAAAAATTATGGAGTATCTTTTGTCCCCTATAATATGATAAAATATATATATTAAGCATTTTTAAATACCCAAATTCTTTGCCTGTAATAAATAATAAAAAAGAACATCGTATCTACAATTATTTTTTTACAATTGAAAAAGATGTTCCGGTTAGTAATAAAATAAATAATCATTCATTACCTTTGCCTTAATACAAGTTATTCTTTCTTTTTAAGAATGATTCTTGCATAATCCCCCTTACCATTTATATCTGCTTCTATTGCTTTTCGTTCATAATAATATAACTCTCTTTTTGATAATTTATTAATTAATTTATATATATCCCCCAAAGATAAATCAGTTTCACTATAATATTTACTAACTAAAAACTGGAATTTAGATGATTTAAACTCTACCTTGTCAATTAGTAAATTACATTGCTTACATAAATACTCAAAAGATTTAATAGAGTATAAAAAGAAATGTCTCGGTGCATCTATTTGAAACCAATTAGTCTTATATAAATCCCAAGCCGTACTACCAAATAAAGGTATTGTCATTAAACACTTTCCATTATTAGACATAATTTTTGATATCTTTTTCAGAATTTCTTTTGGATTATCCATATGCTCAAAAGAAGAAAAAAGAGTAATTAAATCATATTTTTTGTCATCATCTAAATCCAATACATCACACTGCTTAAACGTAATATGAGAAAAGGGAGACTTTTTGCAGTATTTATCAATACAGGTAACATCCTTAAATCCGTTTTTTGCCAAGAACTCTCCAAAGAAACCATTTCCTGCACCAACATCTAAAAGAGATGAAGAAAAATCAACTTTAGTTCCCTTTATAGATGAAATGATTGGAAATATTTTTTTCGACAAAAATCTATCAACTCTATATGACATATGATCATTCTTTATCATTTTCCATAAAAAAGGTTTTACAATACAGCAAGGAATTAACAATCTGTGAGATGTCACATTATATGAATAATAATCACCTTTGTAATACTTAGCAATATCAGAAACATCTTCATTTAACTGTAAAGTATTACACTTTTTACACAATAAATATGTAAATTCTTCTCCATTATTTATGATTCTTTCCTTTACAGTATAATATTCATTACCTTCTTGATTTCCACAAATTTTACAAACCTGATTCACTTTAATGCAATCCTCATTTTTTTACAAATGTTTTATGTTCTTATAAATTTTAGGAAAAAAACTAATATTACTCATCATTCGTATCAAGGTTCCTTTTAATGTATATAATGGAGAATACACAATATATACAACATATAAGTAAAATCGCAATACTCTTCTAAATCGATTACCTTTATTAAATAACAATATGGAAAAATTAAAAAACTTCTTACTTTCTTCAATTTTTGAAAAAGATATTTCCTCGTAATTATAATGCTTTTGTAATTCTTTATCTTTATTACTTTGCTCAAAACTCACACAAATTGACCGATAATATTTTCGAACTACATTTTTTAATTCTTGCAAAAGATATTTATCACTTATAATTTCAAGAACAAATAAATATTCACATTGATAACGTTTATACTCATATACAGGAGCATAAACTGATAAACCTTTATTACTAGAATTTTGAGCTATATCCTTTGCCTTTCTGGTATTTGTATATATCCAACCAATTTTCGAAGAAGTTACAAACTTCCCTTTAATTGATAACTGCAATCGTATAAGAGAATGAACAATAAAACCATATTTATCTTCAAAATTATTCTTAAGGTATTTATAAAGTAAATCAAAATTTATATCGCTAACTCGGTAAATTTGTCCACTAGGATGAATAAGTAATTTATTATTTGCTTTTAATGACTCTTTCCCACATTTATATATTTTATCAGACAATAACAATCGTTCCTTTTCATTTTCATCAATTGCGGAAAATAGGAAATAGGCTGCATTATTATTTTCCTTTATTACTGTTATTACATTTTCAATTTGTATTTTTGTTATTTTGTCTCTAGTTCGAAGGAGTAACGCATAGTCAGCTGTACATTTCTTTAATCCGAACAATATATTAAAATCATGACCTTTATTCTCTCCAGTATTATAATATTTGATTCGTGTATCATGATAAGCTTGAACCAAAACTTTAATATTTTCTGTAGAATTATCATCACTTATTACAATTTCGATATCATCTTTATCATATGCCAAAATTGTTGTTAATGTATCAGTTAAAATATTAGATTGATTATAAACTGCAATACAAATACTAAGAAGAGGCTTCATCATATTTCATCCTCTTATTTCGAATAAAAAAGAATACACTAAATATGCTATAAACAATAAAATATAAAAAAGCCATAAAAAATTCATTGTTTATGATTCTTATATTGTATACTAAATAATACAATAATGTCATTATTGTTGGATAAATATATATATTACTTTTTTTACTAAAACACTTTTGTATATAAATATTTGCAACAATCATCCAAATATAACTTGAAATAACTGAAGCTATTGTAATTGCATTTATGGATCTTAATACACGAGCAGCAATAAGATTTCCAATAAAAGAAATAATCAAAACAAATATTGAGATTTTGAAATACTCCATTGTTTTTTCAACAGACTTAAAAAAATTTATAATAAAAACCTGAATAATTGAAAGAGAAGTAATAATTGGCGTAATTAAATATATGATAATTACAGACTCTGTATACTGAGGCAGAAACCAATTTATAAATTTACCTACAAACGGAATCAAAGATAAACATCCAAAAGAGATAATAGACATTATTATAATACCGTTATTGTAAAACACTTCAAGTTCACTTTCTTTTAATCTTTTTATTGATGGGTAAAGAACAATAGATAATGAAGTAATTAATGTTATAAGAAGATTAATTATATTATATGCAAAAGAATAAACTGCATATTCATGTTTTGAAAATAAAATAGAAACAAATTGTCTGTCCATATTTAATATTAAAGTTCCAATTAATCCCGATATCAATAATGGTGTACCTAATTTAAATAATTCGGAGAGATTAACATTATTATTCGAAGTTTTATTAAAGAGTAATCCACGCAACAAAAAAACATATATAATAATTTGCAAAAACTCACTTATTAGATAAATTAAAATATACTCTTGTGAAGTTGCACTATTATATTTTGAAAGAATATATAAAACTAATACTCCAATTAAACGCAATAAATTTGAATAAAAACCTATCTGTGAAAATTTTGAAAACATAGATGTTATTTGTAAAACAGTTGAATAAAAAGATATAATATTATGTAATAAAATATCAATGGCGATTATACAAAATATAAACCTATAAACACCCTTAAATATAATAAACGAAAGAATAAGAAATAATAACGAAATTAAACCTTCAATTTGTATCAATCTTTTCGAAAGGGTACCCAGTATCGTTTTCTGTAACTCAACAACTGTTTTTCCTGCGTATTTAACTGCAATTCCATCTATCAAACCAAAGTGAAACAAACCTATATATGACAAATATAAAGTAAAAACTTTATAATCTCCATAGTCTTCGACTGACAATATTTTAGGAACTAAAATAGCTGTTACAAACCCAACTACTAATGTTAATAAATTTGTAAGAAAAACAGAGGAGAAATTTTTAAGTACATCTCTTGCTTTTATTACCATTTGTCTATCATCCTAACATCTTCAATTTTTGGGCGAGTTTTCCACATTTCATTAAAAAATCTATTATGCATCTGTTTATTCCATGGCCCAATTGTAAATATTAAATACACTAAAGCAAATATAAAACAAGATAATCTGCATACTTTATTATTCAATGACACTTTTGTAGAAGTTCTTTCGTATATTGAAACATATACAATAGGAATTGCCATAACAGCTATACGATCCAAAAAAACAGAAAAGTAACATAGTAAAGACAACCCACATACAATTAATGAACAATTAAACAAAACTTCTGATCTGTATTCAGTTGTACTTTTATTCGAATCAAGAAACATTAATACCAATAAAAGAATAAAAAAAATACAGATTATAAAATATGTGTATTTTTGAACCAGAAATTTATTTGGAAAATATAGGTCAAACATCCAATTATTCTTAAAAATCTTCTTGGCAAAAGATAAAAACGGAATATATAAAAATCTTAAAAAAACAGGAGCAAATAATTCAAGGAATAGTAATATTTTTTTAAGTTTTCTTTTTGAAATATACAAACTAAATATAAAACACAGATATACTATACTTGTTTTCTGGAAAAAAGTTGCTATTATACATGAACACAAAAAAAATAGTATTTGTTTTTTATTTTTTGAAGAATTAATCAAATGATTTAAACCGAATATAACAATCGAAAAAGCAATAAAACTCCTTAACTGTTGTAAATATAAAAAAAAAGGGAATACTAATGATAAAAAGAAGATTGTTTTAGCATTGTAGGTATTATCATAAAAGAAAATAAATAATAAACTATAACAAAACAACATTATAAAACTATAAAAAAATGTAAATGGAATTTTAAACGTAGTTGCAAGTCTCATAAGAAATAAAAAACCAAATTCATAATCTCTAGTTAGTATTGCATCTTTGTCCATTATCATTCGATAATAATCCTGAAAATATACTCTATAATCATTATCATCACAATACGTAAAAACAAAATATGCTAAAATAATTAAACTAACAGAGAATAGAATAAACTTTATACTTTCTATACTTTTTTTTACATTATAGTACAATGCCAAATCCCCTTAAGTTTTATTCAAAATCGTTTTTTTATAAACGCCAATACTTCATTCCTGAAGCATCAAGTTCATCCTTGCGGTAAAGACTCTTTACATCAATCAGAACTTTTTCTTCAACCATAATATTATCCTTGAAGAGTTCTTTAAGTTGCATTGTACTCATAGAACGGAATTCATTGTGACCAACAGCTACAATTACACAATCAGCTTTTGGAAGTTTGTCAAATGCAACAAGATCTATACCATATTCATGCTTAGCAACAGCAGTATCAGCCCAAGGATCTGTTACAATAGGATCGATTTCATATTCCTTAAGGCGATTGATAATATCTACTACTTTACTGTTACGTGTATCAGGACAGTTTTCCTTGAAAGTAATTCCAAGTATAACGACTGTTGCTTTTTTAGGTGCCATTCCTGCTTCAATCATCTGTTTAATTGCAGCATCAGCAACAAAAGCACCCATACTGTCGTTTACTTTACGACCGTTCAGAATAATCTGACTATGATAACCAAGTTTTTCTGCAGCATTTGTAAGATAATATGGATCTACACCAATACAGTGACCACCAACAAGCCCAGGCTTAAATCCAAGTGCATTCCACTTTGTATTCATGCCGGCAATTACTTCATCTGTATCGATTCCCATTTTGTCACAAATCATTGCAACTTCATTTACAAAAGCAATGTTAATATCACGCTGGCTGTTTTCTACAACTTTTACAGCTTCTGCAGTTTTGATTGTGCTTACAGGGAAAGTTCCAGCTTTAATTACAATATCATAAACTTTCTTTACTTCGTGGCAGGTTTCTTCATCCATACCAGAAACAATCTTTTTGATGTTTGTAAGAGTGTGAACTCTGTCGCCTGGATTAATGCGTTCTGGAGAATATGCAATTTTCCAGTCTACACCACATTTAAGTCCAGATTCTTTTTCGATGATTGGTACACAAACATCTTCTGTTACTCCAGGGTAAACAGTTGATTCAAAACATACGATTGTTCCCGGCGTAATATTCTGTCCCACTGTACGGCTTGCTCCTTCTACAGGACGTAAATCTGGTGTTGTATCAACATTTACAGGAGTTGGTACTGCAACAACTATAAAACGAGCTTCTGAAAGTCTTTTAGGATCTGCTGTAAAATCTACCGTAGTATTTTTAATTGCCTCTCCTACTTCGTTTGTAGCATCTATACCATTTTTATATTCGTTAACACGTTTCTCATTAATATCAAATCCAATAACAGAAACATGTTTAGCAAATTCTACGGCAATTGGCATACCAACATAACCAAGTCCCACAAGAGCAAGTTTTCCCTTACCTGCAATAAGGTCAGAATAAATTGTGTCAAATTCCATTTTATTGTCCTTATAATAATTTATATATTCTATTTTGTTTCAAAAATAATACGGCTCATTTGTGTAATCAAATCATATCCATCCCAGACAACCCCAAAGTCGGCTGTCTTTCCGACAGGTACAATTCTATCTACGCCACAAAGACCATTTTCTATAATAAAGTTTCTCAGTTCTTCCGGATTCATTCCTAAATATGATAAGGTCTGAAATTTGTTTGAAACAACAGAAGATAAAGAATCAAGAGTTTCAGAACTGTATTCTAAGTATGCTCCTCCAGCACAAGTATAATCTGTTATATTTTTTGGAAGAGTAGTAAGTTTTATTCTTGTTATTAAGTTATCTTTAGCTGTCTGGATCTTTACTTCTTCAAGTTCTACTGCACATTTATATTGTGCTGTTAACTTATCAACTGAAAGAATTGGTGCCAGTTCATACTTTCCGTTTATATTGTCATATACTGAAGACCAGAATTTTTCTTTTGCTTTTTCACATTCATCTTCATTCCCAATCCAATAAATAAGTCTTGGAGAAGAACATGCATTCTGATCATATAAATATGTATCATTATAAAATCCCTGAGCTGCACCTTTTAAATCATTCTGGCCTAAAACATATTTTGCATTAAACACTGCGATTGAATATCTGTCTGCAAAAGTAATTTCAAATGCTCTTGGCTTTAATGGAGATTTTCTAATCTCTGCGATTGTATTATCGCCACCCCATACAATACGAACATCGGCAAAAAGTGAAAGACTTGAGGTTATCTCTTCGTTATGAGCATACATCACAACCGAAAAGATTTTTTTAATATCAGAAAATTTTTCTTGTTCTGCTACCTGATTAAAAGCACGGCAAACAATTCTTGTTTGTGGAAAATCTTTGGATGATGCACGAACAATACAGCGGTTTCCAGCGAGTAATCCTGCAACAAGCGAATATGCAAAATTAATTGGAACATTAGAAGGTGCTATATGAAATGTTACACCTCGGCCTAATCGTCCTCCAAGTTTTCCTCCATAGTTTTTCTTAATTGATAAAATACTTGCTTTACGGCAGAAAAAACCAAACGTTACAACATCTGGATATGTTTTGACATCTGAATCCTGCAACAGTAGTTTAGAAACTGCATCTAAAAACTCACAGATTTTCTCATCAAAAGGAATTAATGATTTATGTGAAATCACATCAGATATATTGTCTGAGCTCGGGAATAAAAATGTTACATCATTAAAATTTTGCGGCATAAGTATCACTACATCCCCTTATTTCTGCATTTTTTATTCTACCATTTATCTTAAAATACTTTCCTTTGCGACCACACGGACAGTCATCTTCTCCTAAAACAACTCCCGTATCTTCTGTTAAAAGTACATGTCCAGGATAACTTTCTGGTAAAACAGAAGCAACTTCTATTATACCCTCTTCTCCGTAATCACAAATAGAAAAATCTTTTGCTCTACGACAAATTACATCAGAGAAAATACTGGTGTGAAGATGACCGCATTCACATTCAACATATATGGTTCCGGTTTGTTCTACCATTCCGTAATAGTCATAAACATGTTCTATCGAACAAACATCATTTAATGCTTTCTTAAAATCTGAAGGGCTTACGGCTTCACTTACAAGTTTTTTCCAACCACCACCATGAATTAAAACACCTTTCGATAAATCAAAATGGATTCCGTTATTCTTAAGATCTTTATAAAAATGCTGCCATATCATGAAAGTAAAACCAAAAAGAAATATAGTTTCATCCTTATGTTTTTCAAGAAATGCCTGAATAGCATCTACATTCAACTGCATGTTTTCGTCAAGGGCATAAAGTCTGTCTGTTCCAAAAATAGAAAAACCTAATATTCCAGCTCCACGTGCAGAAAACATTGCTCTGTCTTTTATAACTGCGGAAGTATCAAGAATCAACATAGGAACTCTCTGTTTTCCCAAAAAAGATGAAACAATCTTAGTAAGAACTTTAGACTGCGTTGCAGACGTAGATTTATCCAAAAAGATTTTTGACACCTGCTGCCCTGTAGTTCCAGAACTGGTCAGAGTCTTTACAACATCTTCTTTATTAACAGATCTAAGTTCATAATTCTTGAAAAGGCGAACAGGTAAAAACGGGATTTGTGTATAATCTTTAATTGAATTAATATCAAAAGAAAGAGAATCAAGTATCTTTTTATATTCTGGACATTCTTCATAATGATGTTTAGTTAATTCAATCAGATGTCTATTTAAAAATTCTGACTTCTCTTTTTTTGACAAAGAGTATGGAGCAATATTTAAATCTTCTTCTATAAGCATCACATACACCTCATTCCACAGGAAGTTCTTTATATTGAATTTTTCCCGATTCATTTCTTGGAATCATTTGAATATAAACAACTTTAAATGCAGTAGTATTAAATTTGAGTTTTTCTGCAAGGAAAAAAAGGACATCTTTCTTGGCTCCTTCATCTGTTATAAAAACAGACATTTTATCATCTATACCAGAACAGGCAAAATCCATATTTTTAAAATGATTCTTTAAAAGCTGTTCTATTTCATCAAGATTAACCCTATTTCCAAAGATTTTCAAAAATCTTTTTTTTCTGCCAACAATATAATAATATCCATCAGAATCAAACTTTGCCATATCGCCAGTTTCAAGTGTTCCGTTACGTTCATCACCTTTAATTAAATCTTCACCACATTCAGCGTATCCAAGTGTTACATTGTCGCCGGAATAAACAAGTTCTCCTACTGTTTCTGGCTGAGTTATTTCTTTGCCTTCAATATCAATCAAAGAAAACTTCCCACCAGGAATAGCAATCCCCATGCTACCATATTTTTCCAAAGCCTTCTCTGCCGGAAGATAAGACATACGTGCCGTTGCTTCTGTCTGCCCATACATAACAATAAACTTTTTTTTGGAATCAATTGCCCATTTTGCAAAAAGTTCATGTAATTGCGGAGATAGTTTTCCACCTGCCTGGGTAACATATCTTAACATTGGTAATTCCATTCTGGAAAAACGAAGTCGGTTCAACATTTCATAAGTATAAGGTACTCCTCCAAAACTTGTAGCCCCATATTCTTTAAGTTGCTGCCAGAATTCTTTTTGCATCAACCCTTTCTCTGTTAGAATTAGAGTAGCCCCTACCCATAAATGTGTATTTAATATCGAAATCCCGTATGTATAGTTCATTGGAAGAGTTGTAATTGCACGTTCTGTTTCATCTAACTCAAGATATTCAACAATAGACTTCGTATTTGCTTCAATATTTTTATAACTCTGTCTTACAAGTTTTGGGCTTCCTGTTGAACCACTTGTTGCAAGCAATAGGGCAAGTTCTTCATTAAGTTTATAAGCACCATCATAAGGAGTTTTTAGAAGAGAATAGTTTAAGTTTTCATATACCATTTTACAATCAGAAAACTTTTCTATCATATCAGATGGCACATTCAGAAAATCAGGTTTATACGTCTTTATAAGAACTTGCAATAAATCAGTATCAAGATCTGATTTTAGCATTAGCGGAACTATTTTTGAATTAATAAACCCCACATATCCCACAAGAGAACCTATTTCATTTCTGCATAGATTAAAAACAAGACATCTGGATTTTATATTTGAAGTAAGCTCATTACAGTATGATAAAAGCTTTTCATAAGAAATCTTTTCATTATTTTCTGTAATTACTGCAATATTATTTTTGTATGTATCTAGATTCCACATAAATTATTAACAAAAAAATCTTTAATACTTATTTACTAAAATACAATATTATATTTTGATGAAAGTATTTCTTTGCCCTTTTCATACGAATTAAAGTCTATTATATCTTCAGCTTCCATCATAATATCAAATGTACCTTCTATTGCAGCTATCAATCCCATATGACCAACTGAATCCCATCCAGTTATATCTTGATATTTTAAGGTCTGTGCTTCTTCAGCACTTATATTAAAAGTATCTACAAAAACATTTGTGTATTTTTCTGTATTTGTCATATTGTTGTTCCTCCATCAATTCCAATAATTTGACCGGTAATATATTTTGAATTATCAGATGCCAAAAAAGCAGCTAAATCAGCTACTTCATCAGGCTTTCCAATTCTCCCCATTTTAATATGTTCAAGATGCATCCTCATTTTCTCTTCAGAAACTTCCTTTAGCATATCTGTTTCTATTGTTCCCGGAGCAATTGCATTTACTCTTATTCCACTAGATGCTAATTCTTTGCTTGCAGAGAGAGTAAAAGAAACAACAGCTCCTTTTGTTGCTGAATAGACTGTTTGACCTTCGTATCCTTTAATCCCTATTATAGAGGCCATATTAATTATACTTCCAGATTTCTGTCTTCTCATCATCCTTGAAACAATTTGTGTAAGTTGAATCACTGCAAAAACATTTGTTTCAAATTGATCATATATAGACTGCTTTGTTATCATTCCTAGTAAAGAATTCTGCATAATCCCTGCATTATTAACAAGGACATCAATATGCTCATATTTTTTATTAATTTGCACGATTAAATCTTTAATCGCCTTTTCATCACGAATATCACAAGAAGTTGATTTAATTTTATCTTGAACAGATTTATCTAAATTTGAAAAATCTGGTATACCTCTTGAAATGACAATAACATTTGCACCAAATTCTGCAAATTTTTCTACTATCGCTTTACCTATTCCTTTACTTCCGCCAGTAACAATGGCAACTTTATCATTAAGTAAATCTCTCATAAACAAATCTCATTATTTTAATTTTCGAAGTTTAAATTCTCTTAATAAGAAATCATTATGTTTTATAGCATAAAAACCGCTAACTTTTTCATTATCATCTAGTCTTCCTATTACAACAGAACCTATTGTGATACTTGCATTATTACCTATGCTCAATCCGTTACTAACAATGGCACCAACTCCAAACCAACAATTATCTCCTATATTTGTTCTACCTGCAATTTGAGTTCCTGAAGTTATTAAACATCTTTTTCCAATCTTTACAGCATGACCAATATGCACAAGATTATCAATTTTTGTATATTCGCCAATAACAGTGTTATCCCAGGGATAAACAGCTCTATCTATACATACATTACAATGAATATCAACATCATGCTCAATTATAACTCCACCATAATGATTTACTGTAAGAATTATATTATCAGCACTTCGTTTATATTCAAACCCCTGACCACCAATTTTTGCTCCAGATCGTATGATACAATTATCATTTATTACAGTATTAGAATAAATCGTTACAAAATCTTCAATAATTACATTATTACCAATTGTTACATTCGTTTCAGCAATTGATGCAAGTTTACTAATTCTACAATTCTGCCCAATTACAGTATTGTACTCTTCTCGATTGTAATCTATGTTCATTTCTAAAAAATTATGAAGTTTAAAGAATGTTAGCGACGGACTTTCCGAAATCACAACTCCACAAAACGTGGGTACAAAATCTTTCAATTCAGATTTAGTAATAACCATAGAAACATTTTCATTAAGATTTGATAAATACTTCTTTTCATTTATAAAAGTTAGGATTTTTTTTCCTGGATTCTGAACTGCAAGAGCTAAATAGTCAAACTCTTTTTCATTATATATCGCAAGTTCTTGTGGAAATTGTAATTCGCTTAAAAGCATGATTTTAGTACCTCTTTAATTGTCTCAACAACTAACGAAACATCCTTAGCTTCCATATATGGATGAAGCGGGAGGCTCAAAACAGTTTTACAAATTTTTTCTGTTATAGGACAGTCTGCTATAGCACTGTCTGTACCAGCAAAAGCTCCCTGTAAATGCATTGGTTTCATATAGTACACCATACTAGGAATTCCATCTGCTTTAAGTTTTGCCTGTAATTCAGTTCGATCAATTTCTTCTGGTAACTGGATTGTATACTGAGCCCAACTGCTTAAGAACCCCTCTTTTATTTCTGGAAGAATAAGGCTTTTTTCCAATCCTGCAACTTTAAATTCTTCATTATAGAATTGTGCAACTCTATTAATATCTTTTACTTCGTAATCCTTAAATGCCTTTAACTTCACCTGTAGTATTGCCGCTTGAAGTGTATCAAGTCTACTATTCAGACCAAGACGGATATTATTATATTTATCATCTCCTGCTTTTCCGTGTACGGCATAACTCTTAAGAAGTGCATACCATTCATCATTATTTGTAAAGATTGCGCCACCATCACCATAACATCCAAGAGGCTTTGCAGGGAAGAAACTAGTTGTAGCAATATCACCAAAAGAACAAGCCATTTTACTATGGAGTTCACCACCAAAGCCCTGAGCACCATCTTCAAGAAGAAGAAGTTTATATTTTTCACAAATCGGCTTTATTGCATCATAATCAGCAGGAAGCCCAAACAAATCAACAGCAACTACAACTTTTGGATTATATTTTCCTTCTTTCTTTACATTCAGTATTGCTTCTTCAAGTTTTACTGGATTAATGTTATAAGTTCTTTCATCTACATCAACAAAAACACAAGTAGCACCTTCACTTGCAGGACATTCGCCACTTGAGAAGAATGTAAAATCAGGAACAAATACTGCATCTCCCTTGCCAACTCCCCATGCCTTTAGTGCAAGTGTAAGAGCATCTGTACCGTTTGCACAGGTAATACAATGCTTTACACCAACATATTCTGCAAGTTCTTTTTCAAGTTCTGCAACTTCTGGACCAGAGATATAATGTGCACCAGCACATACACTCTGAATTTTTTCATCTATCTGAACTTTTAATACCTGATACTGTTTTTTTAAGTCTCTGAATTCCATTTTTAGAAAGTTCCTTTCATATCTATACTAGCAAAGTCTGTAAGTGGAAGTTTTACTGGCTCTCCAGTTTTCATACTCTTATATATAGAAAGAATCATTTCGAGAGCATTTCGACCGGCAACTGCATCTACATAAGGCTTACGGTTATTCTTGATAGCATCAATCATATCTGCATAAAGACTTGTATGACCATTTCCGTAAACGTTGCTTGTCTGCTCTTCAAGACCTTTATTAGCCTGATCAGCTTCTGTTTCATCAGCAAAATCCCAAACATCGAGATTATTAGTAGATTTTCCACCAATTTTTACAGTTCCTTTTTCACCAAAAAGATATAGTGTTTCTTCAAGATTTTGCGGATATACATTTGTTGTACCCTCAATTGTTGCAACAGCACCGTTTTTGAAAGTTACCACTGCCATACCAACATCTTCTGCTTCGAGGTAGTGGTGTTGCTGCTGACGTGTTACTCCATAAACTGTATCAACTTCATTTCCCATCATCCATCGCAAGAGATCAATGCCATGAATACACTGATTCATAAGACATCCACCATCTTCTGCCCATGTACCACGCCACGGAGCCTGAGTGTAATAATCTTTATTACGATTCCAGCGAACATGAATAGAACCATGAGAAAGTTTTCCAAAGCGTCCAGATTCAAGAGCTTTGCGTGTTTTCTGAACAGCAACATTAAAACGGTTCTGATGACAAGCACAAACTTTTACACCTTTTGCCTCACTACGCTTTATAATTTCTTCTGCATCAGCCATGCTCATTGCCATTGGTTTTTCAATAATTACATTGATTCCATGATCAATACAGTGAAGGGCAATTTCTGCATGCAAACCAGAACTTGTGGCTATTGCTATAAGTTCCAAATCAGGGTGCTCTTCTATCATTTTCTTATAGTCTGTATAGCGAGCAATTGATTGATCATTCTGAAGATTGTGTTTTGCAAGAAGACTTTCTACATTTTCAAGCTCTATATCACAAGTAGCAACAAATTCAAGACCATTGTTTAAAACAGCCTTAACATGATTAGTGGCAATACGTCCACACCCGATTAACGCATATTTCATTTTATATTTCCTCTAATTATTTATCATTATTATATTTTAATTTCTAACTGTAAATATGTGAAATAATTTTTTTTACCAACATCCTTGAATATCTTCTAATCGTATATTCAAACACAAACGAAATTACACATACAATAAAAATCGAAAATACACATACAATAAAACAACTTTTAATATAACCAAAATGAATTTTAAAGTATAATAAAGAAAAAAGAATTTGTGAAAAAGAAAACAGAATTTGAAAATGAATCAAATAAAAGGAATAACTAATTTTACCTAAGAATAAGAACAACCGTTTTCTTAAAATAACAGGTTCAGCAAAAATAATTCCCATACAAAAAAAGAATGCCCCGAAGCTATGAATAAAAACAGGTGATATATTTGAAAAGAATACATAAATACCAGTGGGTTTTGTTTCTGTTGGACACCCCCCAAGAAAACATCCCATAAAAACAAAAGAAAAAAATAACAATTTATTTTCTTTTACTTCTGATTTCACTATTTTTTTTTCAATATATTCATCACAAAGTACACATCCTAAAACTATTGGAATATATAAATGATAGTTCTCAGGTAATTGTAACAATATTATTAAAACTAATAAATATACACACCTTCGATAATATGGTTTTAATTTAAAAGCACATATAGATAAAAACAAACTAAATAATTGTCCTAAAAATATATAATTAAGCATCCAATATGCACTCGAAAAAGGAGAACCACCTTGTATCCATACAGTAATAAAGGATATTCTAAAAATATCAAGAAATTTTACACTATCCTGAAATCTATTTTCTGCCCAAAAAGAACCAGATAGTAATCTATTTACCTCATAATGATTAAATGCCCCACTCCTCATCATACCCCAAGTTATTAATGAGATTAAAAAAAGAGGAATCGATAATTCAGGGAGTTTTTTAATAACTAATCTTGAGCAAGATAATAAATCAGGTTTTATTCGAATCTGATAACAAAGAACAAATGAACTCACTAACAAAAAAACACATACAAAAAACTGCCCATTTGTTATAAAAGATATTGGAGAATTCAAGTAAAAAAGTTCTAGATTTTTCGGAACATTTATTGGAAAAAACTGTTGATCCCCCCAATAAGTTCTAGGAAAAAAAAATAATAAAAAATGATGCAAAAACAATAATACTGCAGAAAAACCTCTTATTGAATCAATAGTTACAATTCTTTCAAGTTTAGGGCTATTTGTTATATTATTCTCTATCATTTCTATTATTTTAGATACCGATTTGCAAGTTTTGTATAATCAAACTTATTAAGTGCCAAATTATAACAAATTTCTTTATGTTCTTGCAATAACTTCATATCTGAAAGTAATAATCTTAATACCTTCTCAATTCCATTCGAATCTTCTTCAAAAAAAACTGCATTCTCCATCATTTCACGATATCCATTATTTAAGATTAACGCACAACCACAACATAAAGCGATTTGAGCAGTTGCAGAATAAGTACCTGGTTGAATATATAAATCTGTAGCACCTAAAATTAATTCTTGTTCACTAGGGGTCTTCCACCCAAGAAACGATATTCTTTTATCATTTTCGATTAGGTTAGTTAATACTTCATACATGTCATCAGGTATCATTCCGTAAATTATAAGTCGCAATCTTTTATCTTCTACTCTACTAAATGCTTTTATAACTTCCTCTGTCTTTTTTCCCTTATCCATTTTTCCTGAATGTGTACATATAAACGCATCTTTAGGATATTGCATTTTTTTTATTAATTCATCTCTATATTGCGATTGTTTCTGAAAATCTACTACTATTCCTCCTAAAGGATAAAACTCTAACAATGATTCTGGAATCTTATACATCTTTATTAAATAATCTCTTTCAGGATATCCAATATACAAAATCTTTTTAACAATTGGTAATGCCTTTTTGATAAAAAAACCATGTACATATTTATAAGCAAATTTTGAAATTGGAGTCATTGCCGTATTTTTAAAATTCTCATGAGAATCAATATATAAAGGTATATCATATTTCTTTACATACCTAGCAACATCCATTAATTCATATCCACAAACTCCATGATACATTATAGTATCAGGTTTAAAATCATAAAGATATTGTCTTATTTTTTTCGCCTTTTGAATTTTATTGGTAACAAATTTATTTATAATCCAATCATATTTTATTCGAATTAATCTAACTCCATTTTCTAATAATTTATCGCACTCTTCAACTTCTTCCAAAATTCCCGATTTAAACTCATATGTATCAGTAATAAGCATTACGTTATGTCCAGCTTTTGCATTCAAATCAGTGAGAATGTTTTCTTGATATAACATTTTATCGGTAAAATGACTAGCCAAACCTATATGCAAAATTTTCATTTTATACTCCCCTAATTATTCTACTTTTTAAGTATTCAATTGTTAACATAATTCCTTTCTCAAAGGAGATTTTTGGAACAAATCCCGTATCTCTTCTTAAATCATAAATATCTACACATGAACTTACAGTTTGTTTTGAGATTGATGGAACAGAACCAATTCCCAACTCCATTTTTGGATTAATTAGATCTCGAATTATATAAATATATTCATATAATTTATGATAATTCCCTGATCCTATGCCATATATTTTCCCACTCCCCCCTTTTTCTGCAATTAATCGCAGAGCACGTACTACTTCTTCAACATACAAAAAATCCCACATTTGTTCTAAATTTCCATACAAAGGTTTTTGTCCTTGTAATAATTGTTTTATTGTATAAGTAATTATATTGTTATCATCACGTCTAGGCCCAAATGTACTTGGAATAATAACCCAATTATATTTTTGTTGTAATTGCCTTGCCATTACATCTATAAAAAAAAAGGCAGAAACTTTTGATGCACCATAAATATCATTAGGGCAAGGTTTTGAATTATAATCCATAACACCATTACAAAAAACATATTCTGCAACCGTTCCTGTAATCACAAACTTTTTGCATTTCAATACATTACAAAGTTTTAAGGCATTTATAGCTAACTCTATATTATTCAATTGTATTGTAACGTCATTTTTCAATTCAGATGACACACCCGTCCAAGCTAGATGAAAAAATGTGTCTATTTCACCACAGTAATTAAATTGTTCTAATGACAATGAATCTATCTCTGATTCAATAACAATACATTTTTGAGAATTAATGATTTCTGGCAATAGCTTTTCTTTATTTCGAACAACTACTATTACTTCGTAATTATTCTCTAATAAGTCTAAAACGAGCCAGCTTCCAATAAAACCTGTTGCTCCTGTAACTACTGCTCTCATATTATTGACCTCTACTGTTTAGACAATAAACCTTTTATTCTCTGAGCAAACACAAGTCTAAATTTTAAACAAACGTTATACATGCCAATAAACATCATTAAATAACAAAGTCCATCATAAACATATTTAAATTTTGATTCCCTATACCCCCATGCTCTTAATTTTTCCTTTTTCCAAGGAGTCTTTTTTCTTACAGCTAAATAAAGATCTTTCTTGTAAGCTTTACTATGAGAAAACCATGGTCTTTCATATGAAAAACCACAATAATGAATTATTGCTGTATTAGTCTTTGCTTCAATATATTCATCTTGATTAATTAAGTGTTTTTTATAAAAGATTCTTGTTATAACACTAAAGTTGGCAAAATGAAATGTTGTATAATAATTATATTTCAATGGGATTCTTTTTATTTTGTCACCCAAAAATTTATTCATAATCGACTGTTCAGAATTCAAATAACTTTTTGAATCCTTAGTTATACACTGTAACAGATAATTATCAATATTATCTTCACGCCATTGTTTTAAATTTACAATACAAATTCCTGCATTATAATATGTATCATGTATATTTATTATTTCTTCTTCTTCAAAATAATTATAACGTCCATACATCGACACTTCTGGTACTGCAGCATAATAAAAATTATCTAAATCTGTCTCCCACATCTCACGTAAATTACCAGTAACCAAGGTATCGGAATCAATAACGATAACCTTATCTAAAAAACTCAACCATTTATTTAAGATAATTCTCGAATATGTATTATAACTCCCCCGTAATTTTTCAAAATTATATAACCTGGCCGCTTCTTCAAACCCATCATTTGCTTCTATGATTGTAAGGGTTCGATTAAAATTAGAAGAAATTTCACTTAAACGTTTTTTATTCAATTCGCTAATACCACAACTAAGAATAAATACATTTACATCATTATCTCTGTTATTCTCATATAATGAATATAATGACACACCAGTACAATCTGCATAATAATCACTACTTGAATATACAATATTCATAATATCTACAATCCTTATCTGTATATAATTAACTTGAATGAATGAATAAATTAGACATTAGCGACTATTACACTAATCATTTTATCAATCATTGCATCTGTCATTCCAGGGTAAACACCTATCCAGAACGTATCACGCATAATACGGTCTGTAACTTCAAGATTTCCTACAACACGGTATGCATCAGTTCCACGTATCTGGTCAAAGCATGGATGGCGGGTAAGGTTTCCTGCAAACAATGCACGTGTCTGAATGTTTGATGCTTCAATTTTCTTTACAAGTTCTGTTCTATCTACACCTTCTTTACAGGTAATAAGGAAGCCGAACCAGCTTGGATTTCCGTTCTCTACAGGTTCCGGAAGAATCAGTTTATCCTGTAAACTTTCAAGCCCTTTATGAAGACGCTTAAAATTTTCCTTACGTTTTTCTACAAAAGAAGGGAATTTCTCAAGCTGAGCACAGCCTATTGCAGCCTGCAAATCTGTTGCCTTAAGGTTGTAACCAAAGTGGCTGTAGGTATATTTATGATCATATCCAAGAGGAAGAGTTCCATACTGCTTATCAAAGCGGTGTCCACAAAGATTATCTTTTCCAGAAGGACAGATGCAGTCACGCCCCCAGTCACGCATTGAACGGATAATTCTATGTAAGAGAGGATTTCTTGTATAAACAGCGCCACCCTCACCCATTGTCATATGGTGTGGCGGATAGAAACTGGATGTTCCAATATCACCTACAGTTCCAGTCTTAAATGTTTTTCCATCGAGAGTATATTCGGAACCAAGTGCATCACAGTTATCTTCAATAAGCCACAGGTTATGTTTCTTACAGAATTCTGAAACAGCCTTAAGATCAAAAGGATTTCCCAAGGTATGAGCAATCATGACAGCCTTTGTTTTTGGGCTGAGTGCTGCTTCCAACTGAGTTACATCAATATTGTACTGAGGAATTGTAACATCAACAAAAACTGGAATTGCGCCATACTGGAGAATTGGAGTTACTGTTGTTGGGAATCCACATGCGACAGTAATTACTTCATCTCCACGCTTTATCTGGCGTTCCTTCAAAAGTGGAGAAGTCAAAGCCATAAAAGCACACAAGTTTGCAGAAGAACCTGAGTTTACCAGAGAAACAAATGGAGTTCCTAGATATTCTCCAAGCTGCTTTTCGAACTGATCTGTATATCGCCCGCTTGTGAGCCAGAATTCAAGCATAGAATCTGCAAGATTCATCATCTCTCTTTCATCAAAAACACGGCTTGCATATGAAATACGGTCACCATCTTTATATTCTTGGCGAACCATAAATTTCTTATAATATTCTTTTACATTATTTAAGATTTCTTTTGTTGCTTCTTCTTTTGTTTTATTTTCGAACATATTAGTCTCCAAAATATTCTTTTATCTGTTTATCTGTTATTTCTGCAGCCGTTGTACCACCATGCACTGCTTTTTCCCATTCAACAATCTTTTTCATTGCATCACGGATTCCCCATTGAGGATACCAGCCAAGTACAGTTTTAGATTTTGAACAGTCAAGCTTAAGAAAGTTTGCCTCGTGTGGTGCATTAGCCTCACTCACGTTTTTCCAGGAAGCACCTTCTCCCCAGTTCTCGCAGAACAAAGTTGCAAGCTGGCCTGTTGTTACACAAGATTCATCATCCGGGCCAAAATTGTATGAACCCACAAATGATTTATCTTCATACTGTGCTTTAGCAAGAGTAAGATATCCGCGTAGACATTCAAGCACATGCTGATATGGACGTGTTGAGTTTGGGTTACGAAGAATGATTTCTTTGTCATCTTCTACTGCACGAATACAATCCGGAATAATTCTGTCTGTAGCGTAATCTCCACCGCCGATTACATTTCCGCTGCGGGCAGTTGAAATAGCAGGTGCAGAATCTGCATTAAAGAAAGAATTGCGGTAACTGTAAGTAACAAGTTCGGAACAAGACTTACTGTTAGAATATGGATCATAACCACAGAGTTCTTCGTTTTCACGATAACCCCAGGCCCATTCTCTATTCAGATAAACTTTATCTGTAGTAACGTTTACGAATGATTTTACTGAATCACAGGCACGTACTGCTTCCAGAATATTGACTGTTCCCATTACGTTACTTTCGTATGTACCGACAGGATCTTTGTAAGAAGTTCTAACAATCGGTTGAGCAGCAAGATGGAGTACAATATCAGGTTTTGCATCAGCTACAGCCTTCTTTAGTTTTTCACCGTCTCTAATATCACTTATAATTGACTTCATCTGAGATGCAGTTTTTGTCTGTTTAAAAAGGCTAGGATTTGTAGGTGGTTCTAAAGAATAACCTGTGACTTCTGCTCCTGCCAAAATCAAAATACGGCTAAGCCAGGTTCCTTTGAAGCCAGTGTGGCCGGTTAGGAAAACTTTCTTACATTTGTAAAATGATAATAATTCGTTCATATATACCATTATATTCTGAAACAAGTTCAGAGTGAGAGACTCCTTATTACTTCTTAAAATGCTCCCAGACATCCCAAGGAGCATTTTCTGTTGCCCAGAGTTTATTCAAATCTTCCTTATCCTTAAGCATATCCATAGGATGCCAGAAACCTGAATGTTTATAGGCATGAAGTTGACCGTCTTTTGCAATATTCTGTAATGGAGCTCGTTCCCACATAATGTCATGAGAATCAGCTGGAATGTAATCAAAAGCTTTGTTTTCACAAACAAAAAAACCGCCGTTTATCCAGGCGTCACTTGGCTTTTCCTGAAATTGAGAGATTGTTCCATCTTCTTCAATATCAAGTGCACCAAAACGACCTTCTGGCTGTACGGCGGTTAAAGTTACCAGCTTACCGGATTTAGCATGAGAATCTGTAAGCTTTTCTATATTAACATCAGAAACTCCATCACCATAAGTAAGCATAAATGGTTCATTTCCAATATATGATTTTGCTTTTGCAATACGACCTGCAGTCATTGTATCTGGACCGGTATAAAGCATGGTAACAGTCCATGGCTCAGAACGCATCTTATGAATCTGAACATCGTTATTAGCCATATCAATAGTCATGTCTGAATAGCGGTTATAGTAATTCAAAAAATAATCTTTAATTACATGACCTTTGTAACCGGTAAGAATGACAAAATCGTTATAGCCATAGTGACTATAGATTTTCATAATATGCCAGAGAATTGGATATCCTCCAATTTCTACCATCGGTTTTGGAATAAGCTTTGTTTCCTCGCCCAGACGAGTTCCCATACCACCGGCAAGAATAAGTGTCTTCATTAATATACTCTCTTTTTTTTGTTTTAACCAACAATACCCACCACTCCCATTGGCACGCAGAAAAGTATTAAAAAAAAGAGAAGTGATTTTCATTACTTCTCTAATCTATAACAAAATCGGTGCCCCTACGCAGAGATCTGCGGGAGGAGTTGTTCGCTAAGACCTGGAAGCTGCACCTCTATCAGGCATTGACAGCGGGCCAGAGCTGTTTGTAGGTAAGTATTATTATAGCACATACGGGAGTAATTTTCAATAAATATGAAGGAATTGTTATTATTTATAAAAACAATATAAACAATTTGACATACATATAATTTATACATATAATAACAATATGAATTATCAATATGCTCTAAAACCAGTGACTCTTTATGTTGGAACACAGCTATATGAGGATTATCAGATTCAAGCTCAAAAGCAGGGGCGAAAAGCATCTGAACTTATCCGTAATGCCATGCAGGAATATGCTGATGAACATTTTAAGACAAAGAACTGCATGAAGGCCATTGATTTTTCAAGAACAGTTTCTCTCAAAGCCGGCGCATCTGATTTTCTTACAGATACGTCATGGAAAGATGATTTTATGAGCGGGAGAATTAAATTATGATTGGAATTGATACTTGCTTCCTTATTGATTTGTACTGGCAGGATTCTCCCAGAAACAAAAACGCAAGAGCCTTATATTCAAAAATTGCAAATGATGAAACAACACAGCTTGCAGTTTATTTTAATTGCTTTAATGAGTTTCTGCATGTCATAACCGACCCTAAAAGGTTCAGCAATCCGTTTTCAATTAAAGAAGCAATTAATGTTATTGATTTCTGGTGCGACATTGACAGAGTAAAAGTTCTGTATCCTGATGATACTGTATTTAAGCGAACAATTACCTGGATGAATATGTATAACCTTGGACGAAACAGAATTAATGATACTCAAATGGCTTCCTGCTATTTTTCAAACAACATCACATCAATAATTACAGCCAATCCAAAAGATTTTGAAATTTTCCAGAGTTTTGCATTAGAAGATTACACTACTTCCGCATCACTATAGCACAAATCAATTTTTTTGCTGTAGCCAAACATGTCGATTTCTACGGTGACGCGTTTGCAGCGGCGGTTTACGCGGATGATTTTGCCTTCGAAGCCCAGGAGGGGGCCGTTTATGATTTTTATGCGCTGGTT
>JAEEGL012023184.1_pt1 | contig 42422 bp, 32 predicted proteins | sample 9134231 | NCBI WGS metagenome assembly JAEEGL01 (sample SAMN16246548, study PRJNA631951) | gut metagenome | biome: gut microbiome; feature: rumen; material: fiber-attached | host: Bos | place: Iran: Karaj | collected 2018-10 | reverse complement strand
TGGCATGTGTTCACAACTGTCCGCAGAAAGCCATTTCCATTATCCCTACACCACCAGAACCCCAAGAGCCGAACCGCAATGCACGCTATCGCAATCCGAACGTCAGTCTGGCAGACCTGATTAAGGCCAACAGTCAACAATAAGTAATACCATAGAAGGTGAAAAATGACCATACAAGAATTCCGTGATTACATGGCATCGGGAAAGCCTGTCATAGGAGGCTCCGATGTTCACATGATGTTTCATCAGTTGTCTCAGGAGGCACTGAAGATTACAGCAGAGATTAATGGTAAGTATCATACACCAGAGGAACTGCATGTTTTATTGGAGCAACTTTGGGGGCGTGAGGTACCCAAGACGGTAGGCATGTTCCCACCATTCCATACCGATTGCGGCAAGAACACCACCATTGGTGAACATGTTTTTATCAACATGGGCTGCAAGTTCCAGGATCAAGGTGGCATCACCATCGACGAAGGCGCACTCATCGGCCACAACGTCGTGCTGGCAACCATCAACCATGACCTTGACCCTGCTAAACGTCAAAGTATGAGTTATGCACCCATCCACATTGGCAAGAACGTCTGGATTGGAGCCAATGCAACTATCCTTGCCGGAGTGACCATCGGTGATGGTGCTGTGGTGGCCGCTGGTGCCGTAGTGACAAAAGACGTTGAACCCAACGCGATAGTTGGCGGCATACCAGCCAAGATAATCAAAAAGATAGAAAAATAAGCAGACAGATCGGGATTTTTCTTTAAGAATAGAGCGTAGTATATGAAAAAAAACCAAGTTGTTGAAAATCAACAACTTGGGTTTTAGTTAAGTCGGGGTGACAGGATTCGAACCTGCGACACCCTGGTCCCAAACCAGGTGCGCTACCGGACTGCGCTACACCCCGAATGCATAAGGTTTTGAAAAATGCGGTGCAAAGGTACGCTCTTTTTCTGAACCTTGCAAATTTTATGGGGATTATTTTATGAGATTCTGCTCTACGAAGATTTTCTTGAGCACCTGTACGCCCTTTTCCACCTGCTCCTCGGTATGGGTGGCCATAAGGGCAAACCTCACGAGGGTGTCTTGCGGAGCACAGGCTGGCGGAATGACAGGATTGATGAAGACACCATTGTCGAACGCCAGTTTGGTGACAAGGAAAGTCTTGTCGGCATCCCTCACATAGAGCGGGATGATAGGACTCTCGGTATCGCCAATCTCGAAACCTTCCTCACGGAATCTCTTCAAGGCATAGTTGGTGGTCTTCCACAGACGATCCATGCGCTCGGGCTCGGTGCGGATGATGTGGAGGGCCTCACGCGCTGCTGCCGTAGCAGCAGGTGTGTTGGAAGCACTGAAGATATAGGTGCGGCAGGTGTGACGGAGGTAGTTGATGGTATCTTTGTCGGCAGCCACGAAACCGCCGATGCTGGCGAGACTCTTGCTGAAGGTGCCCATGATGATGTCGACATCATCGATGAGTCCGAAGTGGTCGCACACTCCCCTACCCTCCTTGCCGAAGACACCGATGCCATGGGCCTCATCGACCATAATCGAGGCATTGTATTTCTTTTTCAGTCTTACAATCTCGGGCAGGTTGGCGAGGTCGCCCTCCATGGAGAACACACCGTCGACGACGATGAGTTTGATGGCGTTGGGCTCGCACTTCTGGAGAATTTTCTCCAGGTCTTCCATATCGTTGTGGCGGTATTTCAACTGCTTGGCGAAAGAGAGACGGCGTCCGTCGACGATACTGGCGTGGTCGCGCTCATCGCAGATGATATAGTCTTCCCTTCCGCAAATCACGGCAAGAACACCAGAGTTGACAAAGAATCCGGTGGAGAAGCAAAGTGCATCGTCTTTTTTCTCAAATTCGGCCAATTCTTTCTCGAGTTGCACATGCAAGTCGACTGTCCCGTTGAGGAACCTACTACCGGCACATCCAGAACCATACTTGTCGAGAGCCGCCTTAGCAGCATCAATAATCCTCTGATCGCCAGTGAGTCCGGTATAGGCATTGGAGCCAAACATAAGGACTTTCTTACCGTCCATTTCGACCTCTGTTCCTTGTTTTCCCGAGATGGCCCTGAAGTAAGGGTACACTCCCATTTCCATGAAACGCTGAGGCTCACGGTAGTTTTTGAATCTTTCCTGTAATAGTCCCATTACGTGTTTTTTGATTTTAGGCTGCAAAGTTACAAAAAATAGGCTATATAATCATTACTTTTTCCAAAGAAAAAACAAATCGGGCAAAAAAAAGTCATATTTTGTCCATTGTCAGTCATCTTATTTTCGTAATTTTGCACCCGATTTAAAAGGAGAACACCCTCCGTGCGCTAAGAAAACAGTGCGGAAACGTACTCCCTCTCCCTAATTTGTGCCAGGGATTATTCGAGTTTGAAGGAAGAAAATAACAGAATGACAAAAAACGTCACACCATGAAGGCTTTGTTTGTGATGAACCCTATTTCTGGTTCGATAAAGAAATCTGGGATAGCAAAACTGATTGATGCGTATATTGACAAGGATAAGTATGACTATAAAATAATGTATACCGAGCGTGCCGGACACGCCACGGAGATAGCCCGCAACGCAAGCGATGAGGGCTACGACGTGGTGGTGGCGGTAGGGGGCGACGGCACCATCAACGAGGTGGGCAGCGGATTGCTCCATTCCGACACCATCATGGCCCTGCTCCCCTGTGGCTCCGGCAACGGCCTGGCCCGTCACCTCTCCATTCCCGTCAACATCAAGAAGTCGATAGACATCATCAACGCCTGCAACGTGCACGACCTTGACTACTGCATGGTGAACGACCATCCCTATTTCTGCACCTGCGGCATGGGATTCGACGCCTTTATCAGCCAGAAGTTTGCCGAGGGAAAGCAGCGCGGACCACTTAAATACGTGGAGAGCGTGCTCTTGGAGGGTTTGCGCTACCATCCTGAGGTCTACACGATAGAAGACGAGAGTGGCACCCACCGCTATTCCGCCTATCTGGTGTCGTGTGCCAATGCGTCACAGTATGGCAACAATGCCTACATCGCGCCTCAGGCCTCGATGTCGGACGGTCTGCTCGACGTCATTGTGATAGAGCCTTTCGGCTTCCTCGATGCCGCCCATGTAGGGTTCGACCTGATGAACAAGACGCTGAACAAGAGCAACAAGGTGAAGACCTTCAAGACGAAGAAGGTGCTGATTCACCGTCAGCATGAGGGTCCCATCCACTTCGACGGCGAGCCGATGCCGATGGGAAAGGAACTGGAGATAAGCGTGGTGGAGAAAGGCATCCGAATGATATGCAATGCCGAGGCAGAGAACCGGAGCCAATTCTCGCCCAACATGATACAGAATGCGATGTGCGAACTTTTCAACGACATTGCCGACGTGAACGCCAGTCTGACACACCAGGGCCGCAACCTTCTGGCCATGAACAAACGGCTGTGGAGAAAACTGACGAAATAAGTTTTTTCCTCATTATTCTTGTGGTTCGGTAGATTACCTGTCGTTATTATTATAAATTAACTCAACGGCATTCATCTCCTACCCTACAGATAAAAGTCTTGGGTGAGGTTGGCATACCACTCCGACCGCACACCATGATGTATTTCAAGAATTTGCTCTTCCATCATCACCTCTTCCGGACGCTCCACCTGAAAGGAGAGGAGATAGCGCCGCACGGCCTTGCTGGGTGTGGTGCGCAATGCGCACACCCCAGAGGTGAAAAAACCTGCCAAGGAAGCCTCGGACTCGAATTTTGAACGGTAGTCGAAAGGGATGATGGCAGAAAACACCCCACCGGGGGCGAGCAGGCGGCGCACGACGGCAAAAAGTTGAGCGAAGGGCAACGTATCGGTGTGACGGGCGATAAGGCGCGACTCCCCCTTTGCCTTAAGGGCATTGTCGAAAAACGGGGGATTGCTCACTATGGCATCGAAGCGCGCTTGCATGGCCTCATCGGCAGCCAACTGCTGCACCGCCACACACCTCACATCTACCCGACCCGCAAAGGGCGATGCCGCCACATTCTCCACAGCCTGTGCGCAGGCTTCACCGTCGATATCCACTGCCATGACCTCGGCCTGGGGAAAGCGCTGTGCCATCATCAGGGCAATGACACCCGTTCCTGAGCCTACATCGAGGATGCGCCTGCCACCCTTCGCCCAGGCGCCGAGCAGCACACTGTCGGTGCCCACCTTCATGGCACACCGGTCTTGATAGACTACGAATTGTCGGAATCGGAAAAACGAATTAGGCATGATTTTTGAAGGGTAGTTAAAGCATACTGAAGAGAAGATAAAAAGGACGAATGAACCGCCCCCCGACCATCACTCTGCACCACAGCACGTGTGGGTATGATGCACTGTGCGCAGCAATTACATTATGGCGCAGCGAAGATACGAAAAGAATGACAGAAAACAAAATAATCATGCAATTTTCAGTCCACGTTTGTTCTATGCCCCAACATGGCTGTCGTTTTTAAGTGATTTTCACTCATTCTTTCCTTTAGTCTCTGAAAAATGTTGTACCTTTGCAGTCTGAATGACTCAAGGGCAAGACGTTTCCCTGCACGACAGGCCCCTGACGAAACCCTTCCCCCACCCTTCTGCAAGGAAAGGGATGCGAGGGGCATCATATCAACAGAAAGGGGAAGACAATGCCCCTAAGGCCATGCGAAAAGGCCGCTTACTGACACCAAAGAAGAAAGAAGAAGAAAAAAGAAGAATGGAGAAAGAACATAACAACACATTCCAGATGATAGCCGACTACGAAGGCGACATCCGCAATCTGTTTGAGATGGCACCCAGCGGCGAGATACCCATCCTCGCCACGCGCAACATGGTTTTGTTTCCTGGCGTAATAGCACCCATCCTCGTGGGGAGGCCTGCCAGTTACCACCTGGTGAGGCGTTTCCAGGACAAGAGCGACACCATCATCGCCATCTTCTGCCAGAAAGACCCCACTGTAGACACGCCCTCTGCAGGCGACCTCTACGAGTATGGTGTCTATGCCAAAATCATCCGGGTGCTCGAGATGCCTGGCCCTTCCAACAACCTCACTGCCATCGTGCAGGGACTCGGCAAATGCCGCCTGACGGACATCACCAAATACCGTCCCTATCTTACCGGCATCACCGAGAGCATCACCGAGGTACTCCCCCCCGACGACGACACCGAGTTCAATGCCGCCGTAGAAGACCTGAGGGTCACTTCGATAGACTATATCAAGAAAAACGAAGAGATACCCGACGAGTCGCAGTTTGCCCTCACCAACATCACCAATAGCGTGGTGATGGTAAACTTCGTGTGCTCCAACCTTCCGCTCAACATCCCCGACAAGATGGAGTTGCTGCGCTGCGAGTCGACCAAAGACCGCGTGTTCAACCTGCTGAAGGTCATCCACAAGGAGACCCAGTTGCTGGAACTGAAACAGAACATCCGCAGCCGCACCCGTGAGGACATCGACGAGCAGCAGCGCGAATACTTCCTGCAACAGCAAATCAAGAACATCAAGGAAGAACTCGGCAATGGCGAGGGCTCGCCCGAACGTGTGGAACTGTTGCGCCAGGCTCGGAAGAAGAAATGGAACGAGGACGTGGAGAACGTGTTCTACAAAGAACTCGACAAACTCGACACCCTCAACCCACAAAGTCCTGACTACAGCATCCAAATCAACTACCTGCAGACGATGGTGAACCTGCCCTGGGGAGAATTCACCGCCGACGACATGAACCTGAAGCGCGCCCAGCGCATACTCAACCGCGACCACTACGGCATGGAGAAAGTGAAGGAGCGCATCCTGGAGCACATCGCCGTGCTCTCGCTCAGGGGCGACCTCAAATCGCCCATCCTCTGCCTCTATGGTCCTCCGGGAGTGGGAAAGACCAGTCTGGGCAAGAGCATCGCCTCGGCCATGAAGCGCAAGTATGTGCGCATCTCCCTCGGCGGACTCCACGACGAGTCGGAAATCAGGGGCCATCGCCGCACCTATGTGGGTGCCATGCCCGGCAGAATCATCAAGAGCATACAGAAGGCAGGCTCGTCGAACCCCGTGTTCATCCTCGACGAGATAGACAAGGTGACGCAGCACACCATCAACGGCGACCCGGCATCGGCACTCCTCGAAGTGCTCGACCCCGAGCAGAACAACGCGTTTCATGACAACTACCTCGACATCGACTACGACCTGTCGAAGGTGCTCTTCATCGCCACTGCCAACGACCTGAACACCATACCCCGCCCACTGCTCGACCGCATGGAAATCATCGAGGTGAGCGGATACATCACCGAGGAGAAGATAGAGATAGCCAAGAGGCACCTCATCCCCCGCGAACTCGAAGCCACCGGACTGTCGACCCTCTCAGAGAAGCCTCAGTTCAACAAGTTGGCCATAGAGAAGGTGATTGAGCAATACACCCGTGAGAGCGGCGTGCGCCAACTCGAGAAGCAAATCAACAAGGCGTTCCGCAAGATGGCGTTTATCAAGGCCCGCGACGGAGAACTGCCCTATGTGAAAATCACGCCCGACAAACTCTTCGACCTGCTGGGCAGGCCGCCCTACTACCGCGACATCTACCAAGGCAATGACTACGCCGGTGTGGTGACCGGACTGGCATGGACGAGCGTGGGCGGTGAGATACTTTTTATCGAGACCTCGCTGAGCAAGGGAAAAGGCTCGAAACTCACGCTCACCGGCAACCTGGGCGACGTGATGAAGGAGTCGGCCGTCATCGCCCTGGAGTATGTCAAGGCACATATCGACCACCTGGGCGTAGACTACCGCATCTTCGACCAGTGGAACATCCACATCCACGTGCCCGAGGGAGCCACGCCGAAAGACGGTCCCTCGGCAGGTATCACCATCGCCACCTCCATTGCCTCGGCACTCACGCAGCGCAAGGTGCGCCGCAACACCGCCATGACCGGTGAGATTACGCTCCGTGGCAAGGTGCTCCCCGTAGGAGGCATCAAGGAGAAGATTCTGGCTGCGAAGCGGGCCGGCATCACCGACATCGTGATGTGCCGCGACAACAAGAAAGACATCGACGAGATTCCTGCCATTTACCTCGAAGGCGTGGAGTTCCACTATGTGGAGAACGTGCGCGACGTGTGGGACTTCGCCCTCACCGACGAGGTGGTGTCGAACCCCATTGACCTGAGCGTGGAACCCGAAAACAACATGCCACAATGACATTCGACCTGGAAAAGACCCTCTCGGGAACCAGTGCCCGCGCCGGCATGCTGCACACCGACCACGGCGACATCCCCACCCCCATCTTCATGCCCGTGGGAACCTGCGGCAGTGTGAAGGGCGTGCATTTCAGGGAGTTGCGTGAAGACATCGGTGCCCGCATCATCCTGGGAAACACCTACCACCTCTACCTCAGGCCAGGACTCGAGGTGCTCAGGGCGGCAGGAGGACTGCACCGCTTCAACACGTGGGACAGGCCCATCCTCACCGACTCGGGAGGATTTCAGGTGTTCTCGCTCACCGGCATCAGGAAACTGAGAGAGGAGGGATGCGAATTCCGCTCCCACATCGACGGCTCGAAACATATCTTCACCCCGGAAAACGTCATCGACACGCAGCGCGTGATAGGCGCCGACATCATGATGGCCTTCGACGAATGCCCTCCTGGCGACAGCGACTATTCCTACGCCAAGCGGAGTCTCGGACTCACCCACCGCTGGCTCGACCGCTGTGTAAAGCGGATGAACGAGACAGAGCCGCTCTATGGTCACCGCCAGAGCCTCTTCCCCATCGTGCAGGGCTGCACCTACAAGGACCTGCGCACGGAGTCGGCAAAATTCGTTGCCGACAAGGGAGCCGACGGATATGCCATCGGCGGACTGGCCGTGGGAGAGCCCACCGAGGTAATGTATGAGATGATAGAGGTGGTGAACGACATCCTGCCCACCGACAGGCCGCGCTACCTCATGGGAGTGGGCACCCCGCAAAACATCCTTGAGGCCATAGACCGCGGCGTCGACATGTTCGACTGCGTGATGCCCACCCGCAACGGCCGCAATGCGATGCTCTTCACCTATGAAGGCACGATGAACATGCGCAACAAGAAGTGGGAGATGGATTTCAGTCCCATCGACCCCGATGGTTGCACCACCGACCGCATACACACCAAGGCATATCTGCACCACCTGTTCAAGGCACAGGAACTGCTCGCCATGCAACTGGCAAGCATCCACAATCTGTCGTTCTACCTCAGGCTGGTGGGCGACGCCCGACAGCATATCATCGCCGGCGACTTCACCAGTTGGAAGAGGGAAGTCGTCGGGAAACTTGGCAGACGAATTTAAAACACCCACGCTGATGAAGTATTCCACCATCCGACGCTACCACCGGGCACTCAAACTGCTCCGATTCCTCCGCTCCGCGGCAGGAAAGGTGAAGTCATGGCTCAGATACCTGTCACCCAGCAGGCTGATGAAGCGGATGGACTGGTATATCATCAAGAAATTCATCGGCACGTATATCTATGCCATCATCCTCATCATCTCGATAGCCATCGTCTTCGACATCAACGAAAACCTGGCCAAGTTCTCGCAGTACAATGCACCGCTGAAAGCCATCGTCTTCGACTATTACGTCAACTTCGTACCTTTCTACGCCAACCTCTTCAGTCCGCTCTTCGTCTTCATCGCCGTCATCTTCTTCACCTCTAAACTGGCGGGAAACTCCGAGATTATCGCCATGCTCGCCTCGGGCATGTCGTTCAAGCGGCTGCTGGCCCCCTACATGGTGTCGTGCGTGCTCATCTCGCTGGTGACCTACTACCTGGGAGCCTACGTCATCCCTCACGGCACGGTAATACGGCAGAACTTCGAGACGATATACAAGAACAAAAAGCGCAACACCTCGGCAGAAAACGTGCAGTTGCAGGTAGGGCCCGGCGTGATAGCATATATACAGTATTACGACAACCACCGCAAGAGTGGCTACGGATTCTGTCTCGACAAGTTCGAGAACAAGAAACTGGTGAGCCACCTCTCCGCCACCGAGATACAATACGACACCATCTCCGACAGCAAGTTCCACTGGCACATCACCAACTGGAAAGAGCGCCGGCTGCGCGGACTGAAGGAACAAATCACCGAGGGAGCGCGAAAAGACACCGTCATTATGATGGAGCCCACCGACCTGGTGTATTCAAAGGGACAGCAAGAGACGTTTACCAGTCCGGAACTGCGTGAGTATATCTCGAAACAGCATTCCAGGGGGTCGGGCAACGTGGTGCAGTATGAGGTGGAATACCACAAGCGCATCGCCACCTCGTTTGCCTCGTTCATTCTCACCATCATCGGGGCATCGCTATCCTCACGCAAACGGAAGGGCGGCATGGGACTATACCTCGGACTCGGACTGGTGCTCAGTTTTAGTTATATCATGCTGCAGACCGTGTCGTCTACATTCGCCATCAACACGGGATTTCCACCGATGGTGGCAGCATGGATTCCCAACATCGTGTATGCCGTGGTGGCGTATTTCTGCTACCGACAGGCACCGAGTTAGGTTTGAGGTTTGAGGTTTGAGGTTTGAGATTTAAGATTTGAGATTTAAGATTTGAGGTTTTAGATTTAAGGTTTATCATGCCGCATGATGAACATTCGGCTTGGCACTGCTCTTGGTTTGCACGAGAATTCCTCTTTAACTCCATTTATTAAAAAATTACATGCGATTTGACGAACTTAATTTAAACGACAACATACTCGACGCGCTCGACGACATGCGCTTCGAGACCTGCACACCTATACAAGAAAAGTGCATACCCGAAATACTCGACGGCAGAGACCTGATAGGAGTGGCACAGACCGGCACGGGAAAAACCGCCGCCTATCTGCTTCCCATCCTCAGTCTGATTGACGACGGTTTCTACCCCGACGATGCCATCAACTGCGTCATCATGAGTCCCACCCGCGAACTCGCCCAGCAGATCGACCAGGCCATGGAAGGCTTCGGCTACTATCTCGACGGCATCAGCAGCGTGGCAGTATACGGCGGCAACGACGGCGGGCGCTACGACCAGGAGACGAAGGGCCTCACCCTCGGTGCCAACGTAGTGATAGCCACTCCCGGCCGGCTCATCAGCCACCTCACCATGGGACATGGCGACTTCAGCCGCATATCGTTCTTCGTGCTCGATGAGGCCGACCGCATGCTCGACATGGGATTCAGCGACGACATCATGAAGATAGCCAGTTACCTGCCCCCCACCTGTCAGACCGTGATGTTCTCCGCCACCATGCCCGAGAAGATAGAGCAGTTGGCGAAGAGCCTCCTCAAAGACCCCGTAGAGGTGAAACTGGCAGTGAGCCGTCCTGCCGACAACATCCGCCAGGTGGCGTATGTATGTCACGAGAACCAGAAACTGGGCATCATCCGACACCTATTTAAAAATAACGAACTGTGCCGCGTCATCGTGTTTGCCGGTTCCAAGGTGAAGGTAAAGGAAATCAACCGCTCCCTACGACAGATGCACATCAACAGCGGTGAGATGCACTCCGACCTCGACCAGAGCCAGCGCGACGACATGATGTACAGGTTCAAGAGCGGACAGATCGACGTGCTCGTGGCCACCGACATCGTGGCAAGGGGCATCGACATCGACGATATCGCCACCGTGGTAAACTACGACGTGCCCCACGACTCCGAAGACTACGTGCACCGCATTGGCAGGACGGCAAGGGCACAGCGCGACGGCAAGGCCATCACGCTGGTGAGAGGGCGCGAGATAGGCGACTTCATGCAGATAGAGAAATTCCTCGGCTACGAGGTAGAGAAAGTGGCACTGCCCGAAGGTCTGGGCGAGGCTCCCGAATACAAACCCATAAAGGCACGGGGCTCACGCGGCAACAACCACGGCAACGGCAGGCGGGGTGGAAACAACCGTCACCGCAAGGACCACGGCAGAAAGAATGCCGAAAAGAAAGCCTGCAAAAATATAAATGCCGAAGCAAGTGACGTGAAGAAAGACAAATCGCGCCGCCGTAGAAGCAAAAACAAGAAAGTGTCAAAAGAAGACAATTGATTTATATCAAATATTTAAAAAAACCACCACTTTTATGGCTTTTTATTCTACAAATCGATAAAAATGTTACTTTTTTATACGATTTTGTGATTTTTTCTTTCATTTTGTTTGGCGTTTCAACAAAAACCTATAACTTTGCAGCCATAATCAAATAGGATAAGTGTAAAACTACAACTAATTTAAAGTAAAAAGATTATGATTGCATCAAAAGTTGTGGAGAATCTTCAACAGAGATTCCCGAATGAGCCAGAGTACATCCAGGCAGTGAGCCAAGTGTTGGGCACTATCGAAGAAGAGTACAACAAGCACCCGGAGTTTGAGCGCGCCAACCTCATTGAGCGCCTTTGCATCCCCGACAGAATCATCTCCTTCCGTGTGACCTGGACCGACGACAAAGGCAATGTACAGACCAACATGGGTTACCGCATCCAGCACAACAACGTGATTGGCCCGTACAAAGGTGGTATCCGCTATCACGCATCAGTGAACCTCTCCATTCTGAAATTCCTCGCTTTTGAGCAGACCTTCAAGAACTCCCTCACCACACTTCCTATGGGTGGCGCCAAGGGTGGCAGCGACTTCAACCCACGTGGCAAGAGCAATGCCGAGGTGATGCGTTTCTGCCAGGCATTCATGACTGAACTTTACCGTCACGTAGGTCCCGACGAGGATGTGCCCGCAGGCGACATCGGTGTTGGCGGCCGTGAAGTAGGCTACATGTTTGGCATGTACAAGAAACTCACCCACACCTTCACGGGAATGCTCACCGGCAAGGGCCAGGAGTTTGGCGGTTCGCTGATTCGTCCCGAGGCCACTGGCTATGGCAATGTATACTTCCTGCAGAACATGCTGAAGACCCGCGGCATCGACATCAAGGGCAAGACAGTGCTCGTATCAGGTGCCGGCAACGTGGCTCAGTATACTGTTGAGAAGTGCATCGAACTGGGTGCCAAGGTGCTGACCATGTCGGACAGCGACGGTTACATCTACGATCCCGATGGCATCGACCGCGCGAAACTCGACTGGATTATGGAACTGAAGAACGTGGAGCGTGGACGTATCCGCGAGTATGCAGAAGAGTTTGGCGTAAAATATGTAGAAGGTGCCAAGCCTTGGTTTGAGAAGGCCGACATCGCCCTTCCTTCTGCCACACAGAACGAGATCAACGGCGAGGCAGCACAGGCCCTGGTCGACAACGGTGTGATTGCCGTGAGCGAGGGTGCCAACATGCCTTCCACTCCAGAGGCCATCAAGATTTTCCAGGATGCCAAGATTCTCTACTCTCCCGGAAAGGCAGCCAACGCCGGTGGTGTGGCAGTGTCGGGTCTGGAGATGAGCCAGAACTCAGAGCGCCTGCGCTGGAGCCGCGAAGAGGTGGACGCCAAGTTGCATGAAATCATGAACAACATCCACGACAACTGCGTGAAGTATGGCACCGAGGCCGACGGATACATCAACTATGTGAAGGGTGCCAACGTGGCAGGCTTCCTGAAGGTGGCCAAGGCCATGATGGCACAGGGCATCGTGTAATACCATTCCCACTATACAACAATCATCCCCGCCCAAAAAGGCGGGGATGATTTGTTATATGGGGTATGGAGTGCCATTCGGGGCACAGCATCCAATACAGGCTATTTTAAAATCCTCTCCATGTTGAAAGATCGGGGAAGCGTCAGGCACGTATGTACTGCCACCCAGCCATTATCATTTCTAATCATCTGGCTTCTTCCACACTTTCAGTCTTCTCACCCTTTTTCTGGTGCTCGTTGAGGAATTCCTCCACTTCAGCCAGTTCATCCTCATCGAACCATTCGCTGAGTTTGGTACGTGCCTTCGTCTTCACATCATCGGGCACGTCGACCCAAATCTTGTTGATGACATACATCAGCACTGTGAGGTCCTCGGAGAGTCCCACGATGGGGATGGCATCAGGGATGACATCGAGCGGACTGATGAGATAGCCCAGTGCCCCCACGATGATGGCCTTATCCTTGAGCGACACCTCTTTGCTCTGGAGCGTGTAGAAAAGCACGAGAGCCACATAAACGAGTTTTGAACCCGCTCTTTTTGCTATTCTTGATATTTTTTCGACAAATCCCTTTGAGGAGAATTTGTCAGAGTATGACATGAAATCAGGTAATTCCATAATGTATAATCAACTTAAAAACGGGGCAAATTTACGTTTTTTTTTCAATTAGGCAAAATATTATTTGGAAGAAACCACATTTTATCTTAACTTCGCAAGAAAATCTGACAATATGGAATACGAAATTGACGACATGGAGCACCAAGTGCGCAAAGTCATCGCACAGCACCGCGAAACACCGGGTTTCCCTCAACTCGACGACTACGGAGTGAGCGAGAAGGAGTTCGACGACTACCTTTTCTACAAGCAAGCCGTCATCGACGATGTCGACTCCCTTCGCCGCAAATATACTGTCTATTCAGTGATTTTCATCCTTCCTTTCGTGGTGATTTCCTTCTACAAAACCTCCGTCACCAACTGTCTCATTGCCATGGGTTGCGGTCTTGTGCTTTGCCTCCTTTACTACCTGCTCACCATCCTCATTCACAAAATCAGGATGAGCCGGCTCAACAACGAGGCGATAGAGCGCTACATTGCCGATGTAATGAAATTCAAAGAGCCTTGACAGGAATATCGCGCAGACGCAACAGATAGTCATTGCGCAGTCGCATCACCTCTTCCCATTTCTCCGACTTGATGAGCGGCCAGTCGTCGTCGTTCCACGACACGCCTGCTGCCTCGAGCCGCTCCACCATCGCCCCCATGGTGATGTTGTCGAGCGTCTCTGCCGGTTTGTATGCCGCCTCCACGTCCTTGCCGCCCCCCGACACGTCGTCGACAAGGTTGGCAGTCTGCAGGTCATTGAGCAAGGAGGAAACCACGCGCATGGGGATGCCCGTCTGCAGGTGCAGTTGTCTGGGGGTCAGCGGTTTGCAGTATTCATTGCCAAACTGTTTGCAGACGATGCTCAGGAGCCATGCCGAAGCCATCATCTTGTAGGCATGGCTTACCTTTACCTCGCTGTTGAGAAACGCCAGTTCGTCGAGGTTCTGGTTGGTGTAGCACAGTTGTGCCCCGAAAAGGCAAATTACCCACGATATCTGCATCCACAGCATGAAGAGCGGCAAGGCGGCGAAAGAGCCGTAGATGGCGTTGTAACTCGACACCCAGATTTGCGAGTGGATATAGAAGAGTTGAAGTATCTGCATCGCCACGCCCGCTATGATGCCAGGCATCAGCGCGCTACGGAACTTCACCTTCGTATTGGGCATGAGCATATAGATGGCGATGAACACCGCCGACATGATGACATAGGGCAGCACCTTGATGCCTATGCTCACGATGGGCGCCACCAGTTCGCCGAGTTGTGCCGAAGAGGTAGTGATGAAAATGGAGATACCCGAGGTGACGACCACCACGATGGGCAGCAGGAAGAAGAAAGCAGTGTAGTCGACGAGGTTGCGCAGCAGTCCCTTGGAGTTTTTCACGCCCCAGATATCATTGAAAGTCGTCTCCACATTGCTGATAAGCATCATCACCGTCCAAAGCATCACGAGGAGTCCGAAACCGAGGATTACCCCGCTCTTCACGTGTACCAGATAGGAGTTGACAAAGCCCACGATGATGTCGGCCACCTGGGGTTGGCTCGAGAGGACGTCACGAAACCATATTTCGATGTTCTTGTTGAACCCGAAGCCCCTTGCTATGGCGAAGACCACCGCCACCATGGGCACCATCGCCAGCATCGTGGAATAGGTGAGCGCCGAGGCAGCCCTAGTGATGCGCCGGGTGGTGAATGCCTTTGCTGCCAGCAGCAATATCTTGAGCAGTTTCACCAAGAAGAACACCAGTGGCGAGACATCATCTTTCTTGACTTTCCATACTCCAACGGAGAAAAAGTCGACAACTTTCTTTATCCAATTCATGGGGGAAGATTGAGAAAAAAGAAGCAGAGTCCCTGTAAGCCGGGTTCTGTTCTGCAGTGCGTGCACTGCAGTGCCTGTCATTTGTCTAGGCCTCGGGTCACCCCTCGGCTCAAGCGTTCTACCCTCCATCGGAGTGAGTCGGGCGGGCAACCCTCAGACGATGGTATACGCGAACTTGCAGCTCCCAGCGGGCACGGCACCGTCGGTCACCCGAACGGTCGGTGGTCTCTTACACCGCCTTCTCACCCTTACCCGCCGTAGTGACGGGCGGTCATTCTCTTCTGCCCTCTCCTACCCTTTTACAAATAGCTTCTGTTTCAGAAGTGGGATGCCCTGCGCTGCCCGGACTTTCCTCTCGTGCCAAAGCACCAGCGACAAGCCGGGACCTCTGCTTGGCTGCAAAGGTACAACTAAGTGAGCGGAATGCAAAATAAAAAACATTTTTTATTTTCATTCCCGAACGTCAGTACCTTCGGCAAAGCCGTTTGCGGAAAAGCACAAAGAATGTTACAAGAGCAACCAAAAGAGAACAGATGATGAGAATTATCATTTCAGATGTTATGTGCTTGTTTGGAGTTGTAAATATCTATTGGAGCCACGACTTCTTGGTTGAGGTTGATGCCTCGTTTCCTAAGTGTTTTCTTCAGTCCGGTCAGATGATAGTCAGAGACCTTTCTGTATTTGCACAACTCAATGCCAAACTGCGTTTTGTAGATGTGGTGTAGCAATTCCGAGCAATAAAACAGGTTGTTGTCGGGTTTGAACGAAGTGTCATAGCGACGGCCGAGCAGATGACGGTATTTCACTTTTATGGGCTTGTCGATGACCCGCTTCGCCCACCATTGTTTGCCTTTGCCCCGATTGATGAATTCCTGCAAAGGTGTCAGTTTCAACTTGCCCGTAGCCTCCAGCACATACAATCCGTCAGATTTTTTGATGATGATGCCACAATGGCTCAGTACCGACCCCGTGGCATACTGGATAAGTGGCGACTGTTCAGAATTTGACGTATGGAATATGAGGTCTCCCTCCTTCAATTTGTCTGCTGAAGTCTGTCCTGAGCAGTATTTGATGCCAAGAAATAACACCGCAATAACTATAAGTATTCCGAATATTTTCTTTTTCATTACAAGTATGTTTAAATGCCTTATTTTTCCAATTCCTCAATCGGATTGACAAAGAAGAGTTTCATCCCTGGATCCCATCGCCAGTCACCTTGCGGGATGACAGAGGAGATGCTGTAGTGCAAGTGAGGAGTTTTTCCTGCGGCATTGCCTGTATTACCTACCTTGCCGATTACCGACTTTTTTGTGACGAAGGCACCGACATGGGTATCAATCTCACTCATATGAGCGTAGTAGTGGAGGCGCATTTTCGAACTGAGCACCAAAACGATGTTGCCGCCTGCGCCTTCAGTATGCATTGCAGCCACGACTATCCCACCTATGGCAGGGTGAATTGCTGTACCTTTTGGAGCAAAGATATCGATGCCGCGATGATTGTGGTCACCCCAGGGATGCCAAAATGATTGGGAGTTGTAACTTTCCTTGCCACAACCTTCAACAGGGTTTTGAATCCTAGAGGGCAACAGCATATTCAAAGTAATCAATGCTATTATCACCCACATGATTCTTTTCAGCCATTTTTTTCGGTTCTTTTTCATATCATCTCATATTATACCATCGCAAAGATACCATTCAAATTAAAGAAACAATCAACTTTTCCCTAAGATTGTATGAATAGCCTTATTTCTTGTATGAATATGAGTAGGGCTATACACATAGGGTGAGAAAATGACGGACTATGAAATAAAGAAGCCCTTGGATCATTGAAAACCATACCCAAAGATCAATGAAAAACAAAAAAGAGACACCTGAAGCAGTGTCTCTTTATAATGGTAAAAAAACTTGGCTATTTATACCTGCAGAGCATCATCTTTCCATCATCTTCTCGCAGGTGCATGCCATTACCCAGACAGAAGTCCCACATGTTGCAATCGGTACAAGGTCCAGTATGCATCCATTCACGCTCGCGATATTGTTGGAATTTGTTTTCCCACACATCCGTGAACCGATCCTTATAGATGTTCCCCTGATGATACTGGCTGCGTATACTTAGGCAACCGGAGATAGACCCATCGGCGAGGATAGATGCCACACCGACACCCGCATGACAGAAAAATGGAGCATTGCGCACCTGCCATTCATATTCACCGAGGAATCCCTCACAACTGTAACTCAGGCGGATGGCATTCTCTTTGCGCACTTTCACGATGAAGTCCATCAACTCACGGAACTGTTCGTCGCTGAGTTGCAATTCTGGATAATTTACGGCTCTACCCATGGGAACTATCGTAAAAATGCGCCACTTCCTAACACCCAAGTCAATAAGATAACGCTTGAAGTCTTCGAGATAGCCAATGTTCCTCTTATTAACGCAGGTAATGACATCCCATGTGAGTTTTTTCCCTACAAGACACTTGACAGCCCTCTCTGCGCCGGCAAAACTGAATTTGCTGTCACGTATCCAATTATGGTCCTCCGCAAAACCGTCCATGCTGATTGCGATAGACTCCAACCCTGCATCCAAGAGCCGGGCACACATTTTCTCATCGAGCAACAAGCCATTGCTTACCATCGCCCAATGGAAACCACGCTCACGTATGGCCCTTCCACATTCAACGAGGTCTTTCCTTACAAGGGGTTCACCACCTACTGTCTGAACGGTTATTTTCCCAGGGTCCATCACCGTTCGCACGTCATCGAGCACTGCCAGGAAGTCTTCAAGTGGCATGTCTTCTGTTTCCGCAATGGCTCTGCAGTCGCTGCCACAATGTAGACAATGCAGGTTGCAACGTAATGTACACTCCCAGAAAAGTTGATGCAGCACATGCTTTTTCATCCGCTTCTCATTAATCAGGCTGGCTTGAAGAAGTTGCATTCCCTTGGGGAAACTTGGTGGAGGTAATTTGGTATCCATGATTGTTTTAGGTTATAAATCATTCTTATTGTTGCAAAGATAATTTTTTTGTTTTATATAAAAAATTATTTTACGTAATTTTCAAGTGAATTGTAAAAAAATCAGCAAAGAATTTGGAGGTTTGAGATATTATACATATTTTTGTTGCGACAATTAGCTAATTATTAATTACATTCTACGACTATGGAGAAAAAGAATTATTTGCGTCCAGTGACCAAGAAACTGTCACTTGACATCACAAGTGCTCTCTGTACCGAGCCGGTAATTTATACTAGCGTGCCCGAAACTATCTATGCTGGTCCAGACATTGAGCAGTCTATGTTCTAAAGAATTAAAGAGTGTGCAAATGCACACTCTTTTTCATTTGTGATCATTGGAGACGGTCTACTGATTATTGAGAACCGCCTTCAAATGATCGGACTATGCACACAATTGGCGCATCACGCACAACAAACAACCACGTTTTCCGTTTAATAATCGATGAAACAAACCGTTATATGGATTGGCGCTCTCATCGTGGGCGCCATCCTTGGATTATTACAACTGGAGTGGCTTGGCGCGACAATGAATTTCATTGCCACTGTCTATACACGCCTGTTTCAGTTGTTGGCAGTACCCACGATAGCACTGGCGGTAACCACTACACTCGCTTCGTTCGGAAATCAAAAAGGAACGCGACAGATATTCGTCAGGACAATGTGCTACACGATGCTCACCACGTTTCTCGCTGCTGCCGTGGGATTGCTCCTCTACGTTGCCATCCATCCGGGAAACATACCGACTCATGCACTTGCCGAACAACATGTAACACCTACGGGCAGCGAAGAAGTGGTCACTTATTACGACCACATTCTGTCGGTTATTCCCAACAACATCGTGCAGCCTTTCCTTTCCGGAAATGTTCTCAGCATACTTATCATAGCCTTTGCCGTTGGACTGGGGCTTGCGAAACTGAAGGAATCGGAGCAGAAGACAGCAGTCATCAACGTGTTGCAAGGATTGCAGCAACTGCTTTTTCAACTCATACGGTGGCTGATTTGGACACTTCCGCTCGGCATTGTTGCCTTTGCAGCCCAGTTGTCATCGATGTTGTCGGCCGGAGTGGCGCTCGACTCCATCGGGAAGTATGTAATTGTGATTATAGCGGGCAATCTCGTTCAGTTCTTTGTGGTGTTGCCACTGTTTCTGCTTCTGCGTGGCCGCAACCCGATAAAAGTGTTTAGCGCTATGATGCCGGCAGTGATGATGGCACTCTTCACCAAGAGTTCTGCTGCCACACTGCCAGTGACCATCGAGAGCGCAGAGCAAAGGTTGGGCGTTAGCAGTCGCGTGGCTCGCTTCGTGCTCCCTATCTGCACCACCATCAACATGAACGGCTGTGCTGCCTTCATCCTTGTGACATCACTATTCGTGATGCAGAACGGAGGTATGGGGCTCTCATGGGCAACCATGCTGACATGGCTTCTCATTTCCGTGGTGGCTGCCATAGGCAATGCGGGTGTCCCAATGGGGTGCTTCTTCCTCACACTGTCGCTCATGTCGGGCATCGGTGCTCCGATAGCAGTACTCGGCATTATACTCCCTATCTATACTATCATCGACATGATAGAGACTGCCGAGAATGTTTGGAGCGACTCCTGCGTTGCGGCGGCGGTAGAAAAAGACATGAAAGAAGTGAGCCTTTAAGCCCTGTGCTCACGATTGCCAGGCATGGGCCGCCAAACAAGTCCCCCTGTTTATGCTGGTCCAGACATTGAGCAGTCTATGTTCTAAAGAATTAAAGAGTGTGCAGAAATGCACACCCTTTTTTTATTTATAAATGCTGACCATTGAGTCTCCAATGACCAAGACAACAAAATAATTACCCTGATTATACTTGATGTTGGAGTATTTTTCATAATTTTGCGCGAAAAAGAGAAGACAGGGCTTTTACGAATCTATAAACGAAGTAGTGCTTGTCGGGATTTAGATCAACTGCCCGCGCTAGGCCGTATTCAAATGGATTTGCACTGCACCCTCATATTCGCAGTTTAGCAATCCTAATGCTGTGAATTTCAGGAACCAACAGTCGACGGCCGAAGGGAATTGAAAATCGACGTGTGAAGCGGAAGTCAAAGCCAATTTTAATCCGAAAAAGCGCATTGAAAATGCTTATACTCAGGCCGGGCGGATTGCAAATCCGACCGAACGCCGAACGACCGAACGACCATTCGCTAAGTAGTTACGAGAAGAAAGAATATGCTGCAATACATCATCGTGGGTATTATCGTCATCGCCTCTGCGGGCTATTTGTGCTGGAGGGCGTGGCAGTCGCTGTCGGGCAAGGGTGACCCTTGCGCCGGTTGCACCGGATGTGCCCTGAGCGATGCCAAGCGACGGCAAGCCAAACGGTCGGGGTGTGAGCGAGCGAATGGGGAGCGGAAGAAAAAAATTGAAGAAAAATTTGGAGATAAGGAATAAATACGCTACCTTTGCATTCGCATTTTGTAAATGGTGCGTTGGATGAGTGGCTTAGTCAACGGTCTGCAAAACCGTCAACGGCGGTTCGAATCCGCCACGCACCTCTTAAAATGCTAAGAATCAGCATATTAAAGATACATCAATGCTGCCGCCAACCCAAGGGTTGGCGGTTTTTTTATGCCTATAGGGCAAGAGGGACGATCGGGGGCAAGAGGGACTACAGTCGCACCACGAGTCGGATATGCTGCATCCATCTCACTATTTGGATGACGATAAGCGAGTAGGCCAGTGAGATGAGGATGCCCACCACACCATACCACCATCCTTCAGGCAAATGCAAACCCAAAGTGTCGCTGACGGGATACCACACATAAGGCAGCATGTAGCAAGTGAGTGTGGCTGTTCCGGCAGGCGCTATCAGCCATGTCCACGAGGTATGTTGCTTGATGTCCATGAGCCAGTAGACGGCAGCCGTGAGCGGGAAGAAGATGGCGAGGCAATAGAACAGCCATGTTGGCGTGTCCTGGATTTTCGATATAATCCAGTATTGATGTGCGCAGATGCCAGCCACCAGCATCACCACGCCTATCAGAAGGAAAACGGTGATGAGACGGCCATTGGCTTCCCTCCCCTTGTAATACCTCAAGAGCATAGACGCCGCGAGTCCTGCCATGCAGAAAGAATGTTCTGCCCATCCGCCCGGCAAGAACGACAATATCAAGTTGCGCGCGAACCAGTAGTGGGGAATCAGGCTACTGCTGTTGAGCACACACAGCAGCATAACGATGACGGCAGCCACAAGCACCCATTTCATTTTGCGCCGGCATATCAAGTATATCAGGGCAGTGAAGAGATAACTCCATCCGATGAGTCCCAGGATGCCCCACCAACCCGTCTCGAAGTGCTTGCCCGAGTAGTCACACCACACGACGATGCCCACCAGCACTGCCACGCCAATCACCTTGAGCGTGTTCACCACAACAGGCTTGTCTTTCAGTGCCGTGTTGTCATAGGCAGTCCAGATCAAGAAGAAAGCGGCAACCATCAGCAAAGAGTAAGAGAGATAGGACATGCACTCGGAGCAAGTATGGCTATTGAGAATAAAAAGTCCCATCACGATGAGTGCCAGACTGCGCCAGAGCACGTGGCCCAGCACACTGAATTGCGAGGCTCCCCTTTTTAGGCGGTTGTCGATGGCGAAAGGCACCGACATACCCACGCAGAACAGGAAGGCGGGGAATATGGTGTCGGAGAAGCCGAGCATGTCCTCATCAGCAGCAGCATGAAACAGCCAGTGCGGCACACCCTTCAGGCTGGGAATGTCGTTGACAAACAGCATCAGCATCATGGTGAGGGCACGTAGCGCATCTATGCTTGCCACCCTCGTGGTTTTGGTTGGTTTCATAAAGTATTGTTGTTCCACTTTCAGGAGTTAGAGGGAGTATGTGCAGCAAATCTGCCTCTTTGCCTCTGCCCCACCCTTTGGACTTATTTATAGAGGAAGCGCTTGATACTCATTTTGGGAGTCTTCTCAAAAGGAGTGTCCATCAGTTCCACCTTCTTAATCTGGCTGTAGGCAGGAAGCGACTTGTTGGCAGTGGTGCGTATCAATTCGGGGATGCTTTTCTTCGACGCTGCGTCCAGTCCGTCGGGAATATCCGGGTAGACCAATGCCACGATTTTCCCATCGCGGTCTACGGCAAGCGATTCCATCACATACGGGCAGCCCGACAGCACCGCCTCTATCTCTTCAGGATAGATGTTTTGTCCGGAAGAGTTGAGAATCATCGACTTGATACGTCCACGGATGAAGATATTGCCCAATTCGTCCATCGTGCCCAGGTCGCCCGTACGGAACCATCCGTCGTCGGTGAATGCTATCGCGTTGGCTTCAGGGTTCTTGTAATATCCCACGGTGATGTTGCTCCCCTTTGCCTGAATCTCGCCGGCGATGTTCTTCGGGTCTTCAGAGTCAATCCTTATCTCGTGAACGGCTTTCCCACACGAGCCAGGTACGAAATCCGTCCACCACTCATAGGCCAGCAACGGACAGGCTTCCGTCATCCCGTAGCCCACCGTGAAAGGAAGGCGCATCTTACTGAAGCATTGTTCCACTTCGGGTTTGATGGGTGCGCCACCCATAATGAAGCATTTCACCTTACCGCCGAACGCCGACAATATTTTCTTGCGGATTATCTTGTATACCAGTCTTTCAGAGAAAGGCATCCGACAAGCCCATTTCATCTTTTCCAGTGCCGGTTTGATGGATTTGGCATAGATTTTCTCCATCACCAACGGCACGGTAACCACCATATAAGGTTTCACCTCCTGCATGGCCTTGAGAAGCGTGGAGGGAGACGGGGTCTTTCCCAGGAAATACACCGTGACGCCGTCGACATTGGGATGGATGAACTCGATGGCCAGTCCGTACATATGTGCCATGGGCAGCATAGAGACGATAGTATCTCCGGGCTGATTGGGGAAATGCGCGTTGGCGAACTCGTCGGTATCGGAGATGGCGCCATAGGTGAGCATCACCCCCTTGGGGTTGCCGGTGGTTCCCGATGTATAATTGATGATGGCCAGTTTGTCCATATTGTTTGTGGGATACGACACCCTATCGGGCGACAGTCCACGAGGATGACGTTGTTTGAAAGTCTTCTCCCGGTTTCTCCAGGCTTTCGCCACCTTCTCATCCCTGTGCCACAGCAGGCTCCAGTCCTTTACATTGATGGCAGCCTTGAGCGAGGGCATCTGGCTGGGATTGAGTTTTTCCCAGATGTCATCGTCGGTAAAGAGCACCACACTGTCGGAGTGATGTGTGAGAAGGACAATGCTGTTGGGATGGAATTCTGCCAGGAGCGGCACCACCACGCATCCATTCACATTGATGTCCCAGAAGGCCATTGCCCACCGGGCAGAGTTGCGGGCACAAATGGCTATCTTGCTGCGTTTGGCTATTCCGGCATCGTTAAGAAACAGCCGGAACTGTTCGATGTTTGTGGCTAAGTCGCCGTAGGTGAAGGACTCGCCATTGTAGTCGCAGAGCGCCTTCAGGTTCCAGTGTTTACGAACCGTCTCCTCAAGTGTTTTCAGGTAGTGTTTCATTATTTTGTATGCGTTTGTTTGACATTGCTCTACTTATTGAGCCATGTTTCAAGTTTTTGTTTTTTAAGTGGATGTAATATGGATGCAAATATAGTGAAAAACGATTACAAATCAAAACAAAACCTTCGTTTTTTGTTTTGATTTGCGGAGTGAGGTAATTGGATAACACACAAGATGAAACTCAGAATAACAACTTTGCCAAGCCTTCGGCTTGGGGGTCACAACAACCCCAACCCCTTCTTGTGGTCCTAAGAAGGGGCTTCAACCCCATCCCAAGGCCCTTCCCCTCTCCAGGGGAAGGGATGCAACCGCTCGTATCCGCTCGCTCGGTCACTAAGGTATCCGCGACCCATCAGAGAGTCGCGGAGAGATTCCCTACGCAACAGAGTTGCGATTGTTTGTGTTCGCTCCGCTCACCTCAATGAAATCTTCAAATGCGGTTCCCAAATGACGTGTATCAAACGGTTCTCATAGTAGGGACTTACTTTTTGCATGTTATTTGGTTCTTGCTGAGATTGTTTATGGGGGCTTCGCCCAAGTCGCTCCCACTTTGTTATATGATAGTAACGAATTGGGCAACGCACAAAATGAAGTCCCAAATAACAATATCAACATAGAGACACAGAGATACAGAGTTTTTATTTTTCTCCGTGTCTCTGTGCCTCTGTGTTGTATTTATATATGGTAGTAAACTAAGAAACTACTTAAAAAAGGATTTTTCGGGCATTTTTTAAAACTCCAGTCTGAAGCCTTTTTCTTTCATTTGCTTGTAACTCTCCGGGTTGAACTTATAGAGAAAAGCCACTTTTTTGTTGACGAGCGTGAGTTTCTCGTCCAACTCAGTGAGGATTCCCAGTTTGAGCATCTTGTTGCAGAAGTTGCGGCGGTCGAACTTCACGTCGAGGATGGCCTCGTAGAGATGCTGCAGTTGGGTCATGGTAAACTTCTCGGGCATCAGTTCGAAGCCTATGGGCTCGAAGTGAATCTGCTTGCGGAGTTCTGCCGTCGCCCTACGAAGAATCATGTCGTGGTCGAAGGCCAGCGACGGTATCTGATCGAGCGGGAACCACTTCGCCCTGGCGGCATCATCGCCACCTTTCACCTCGCTGATTCTCACCAGCGCATAGTAGGCGATGGTAATGACCCTCTCACGCGGGTCTCTGTCCACCTCGGAGAAGGTATGAAACTGGCGGATATAGGCATCCTTCAGTCCCGTTTCCTCTAACAATTCTCGTTTGGCTCCCATCAAGGCTGTCTCATCCATCTTGATAAACCCACCGGGGAATGCCCAACGTCCTTTGAAAGGCTCTATGCCCCGCTCAATGAGCAGCACATTGAGTTTGGTGCCGTCATAACCGAATATCACACAGTCGGTTGTAACACTCGGATGGGGATACTTATAATGATACATTTTTTCTTCCATACCGTTGTTGGGTAAGTTTTACGCAGCAAAGGTATATAATTGTTTTCATTCCGCCAAATAATATTGCGTAAAAATAACATAATTAGCATTTTTTTGCATATCATGCTGCCATCGGTACTATTCAGCAAATCTATAAACGGGGCTTCTTTTTGTATGCTGCCCTATTCGTTACTCGACAGTGTTCAAATGAATTTGCAATCCAAAAAGACGCATTATAAATGCTTATACTCAGTCCGGGCGGATTGCAAATCCGCCCGAACGCCCATTCGGCATTTTTTGCAAATCATGCTGCCATCGGTACTATTCAGCAAATCTATAAACGGGGCTTCCTTTTGTGTGCTGCCCAATTCGCAACTCGACAGTGTTCAAATGAATTTGCAATCCGAAAAAGCGCATTGAAAATGCTTATACCCAGTCCGGGCGGATTACAAATCCGCCCGAACGCCCATTCGGCATTTTTTTGCATATCATGCTGTCATCGGTACTCATCGGTAGCCGACGAAAAGAGCGGGAATTTATGTATCGAGGGTGGCGGGCTCTTCGATGATTCTGCCCCGGCAGAAGCGGTGCACTATCTGACGGTCGTCGCCTACATAGACGAAGCGCTCCAGGCGATGCAGGAGAGAGTACTCATCCGGGTGCAGCACGGCATCGTCGATGACCAAGGCATCAAACTCATAGCCAGGCTCGAAACTGCCCACACGGCCGAAGAAACTACCAGCCGACTTGGTGGCAATCCAGAATACTTCAGGCAGGGTAAGGAAAGCCTTGCTGTGGTCGCTCTGATAGTGCATCTTGCTGACCTGGATGGCGTAGACCAGCATACGGAACATATTCAGGTCGTGGCCACCACTGATGTCGCTACCCAGTCCTACTTGCAGCCCCTCCTCAAAGAAGGTGCGTATGGGAGCCATGCCCGACGCGATGTTGAAGTTTGACGTGGGACAGTGAGCCACCATCACATTGTTGCGTTTCATCAAATCCAACTCACTGCCACGCGTCCATACACAATGGGCCATGACGGTGGGAGTCTGGCCGAAAAGCCCATAGCGGTCATAGGCATCGCCATAACTCTTGCTATCGGGTTCCAATTCTGCCACCCATTCTATCTCAGAGGTATTCTCTGAAAGGTGCGACTGTACGGGCAGATTGTATTTGGCAGCCAGTTTTCCACAGGCTTTCATCAATTCCGGCGTACATGACGGCACGAAACGTGGCGTGATGATGGGGCGTACCAATGCGTTGGGCTGGTTGAACTCAGCGATAATGCGTTCGTAGCCCTCTACGGCAGCCTCTACGTCTTCGCTCAGATTGTCGGGACAATGTCTGTTCATCGCCACCTTCCCCACCAGTGCGCCCATGCCTGCCTCTTGATACAGTTTCATCAGCAGTCGGGTGCTTTCGGTGTGAATGGTGCCGAAGACGCAACTGCGCATGGTGCCGAAGAGCCATTGTGTATGCAGGAAGCGGCGATACATACGCTCTGCATAATGGATGTCGGCATATTTTGCCTCCTCGGGGAAGGTATAGTTCTGCAGCCACGGCAGCAGTTCCAAATCCATTGCCACGCCCTGGTTGTGCACCTGCGGGGCATGGACATGCAAGTCGTTCATGGCAGGTATGAGCAGACGATTGCCGAAATCGGTCACCTCTACATCTTGCCATTGCGCATCGGCAGTTGATGGTTTGCCGTTGGCCGTTGAGCATTGATTCTGGAGTTCGGCGAGGTTGGAGGAAACGCCCTTCACGATGCCGTCTTCCACTGCGATGTAGCCGTTTTCGAATACTTCGAAACGGTCACGCTCCTTGGTGAAAAGGATATGGGCTTTATAAATATTCTTCATAAGCGGTAGTATGTTCTTTATTGATGTATCACTATTGCTCAACTTACGTCATCGAGGTGAGAGAAAGTGGAGCCTTTTCGTTATCATAGGAATTTTTCTTAGCATTAACAATATCAACATTCAGGGAGGAAAGCGAATTGCTTTTGCCCTGTGGCAAAGATACGAATTATTTCGCAAATCCGACTACAATATGAGTATTATTTACTCAAGTTTATTCGCAGGACTCATCTGCAAGCCGTCGCATTCTCCCTACTTCAGGAAATAAACGGGGAGCGAGAGCAACGAATGAGAGACGGGGTTTGCATCATGCAAAAGGGAGCAGTTCATGGTTGGAACTGCTCCCTTAGGGATTTCAAAAAACCAGACCTGGCTTAATATTCGTAATATGCCAGCAGGTCGTCGCCGCAATAACCTTGTTCGTATCTGCCATTCTTTGCCATCTCATAGGCGGTTTCCTTGATGCCAGCCTTCATATTGGTGCAGGCGACTTTCATTTTGGGATAATATTTCTTTACGTATGACTTGGCTGCAGTTGGCAACTCTTGCAATGAGGTCATCTGACCTCTGCTGTTCAAATCTACTACAACGGTTGAGATGCAGAATAACAAACCTACGAATGTTAAGAGGAGGAGTTTTGAAGTTTTCATAATTGCTGTTGTTTTGGGATGATTATTTTTTTATTTTTATTATCTCATTTTGTCGGTCAGGAGGTTGTTTTTTCCTTTCGACATTGCAAAGTTAATATGGGAAATACCCACACAACAACTTTTTCAGTGAATTTCCTCTCACGTCGTTGCGACAGAGGTGCGAGAATAAGACAAATGAGAGAAACCGCTGTTTTTTCTGTCGCAAACCATGCTCTTTTTACTAAAAAACAGTGCTTTTCATGATATTCCGAGTAACAAATTGTGCAATACTCAATCGGAATAGATTTTTATGCTTACTTTTGTAGTGAAATTCTGGCAAGGAAGTCGAAAGAAATGTGCAGGCCTTGTCAGGAGCAACGGAGAACATTCATGTCTGACGGCCAACTGAAGCGACAACTCAAGGTTCTTACCATCCCGGTGTTTATCGAGATAGCACTCGTCATGATGATGGGTGCCGTAGACACGGTGATGCTGAGTAGATACAGCGACAACAGCGTAGCGGCTGTTGGGCTCGACAACCAACTCATATCGCTGGTATTCCTTGTCTATCAGTTTTTCTCCATGGGCGCCGCCATTCTCTGTGCCCAGTATATCGGTGCGGGACTGCGCAAGCGGCTTGTCCAAGTGGTAGGCATGGCCCTCGTGGTGAATCTGATGCTGGGTCTGACGGTAAGCGCCTTGCTTTTCTTTTATGCAGAGCCACTGTTGCGGCTGATGGGACTACGGCCGGAGTTGATGGGCGACGGACTGGTATATCTGCGCCTCACAGGCGCGTGGTCGTTCTTCCAGGCGGTGTCGCTCACCTTCTCTGCCTCGTTGCGCAGTGCCGACAAAGTGACCTACCCCATGGTGGTGACAGCCATTGTGAACGTGGTGAATATCATCGGCAACTATGCTCTGATTTTCGGACATTGGGGATGTCCGAAGATGGGAGTGGAGGGTGCCGCCATTGCCACCGTTGTGAGCCGTGCCATCGCCTCCGTGCTTCTTGGGGTCATCCATTTCAAGGTACACATCCCACGCTTTCCGCTACACTACTTCCGTCCCATACCCTGGAAGGAACTTCGCAACCTGCTGCATATCGGCATACCTGCCATGAGCGAGAACATCTCCTACAGTCTGTCGCAAGTGGTCATCACCTACTTCATCAACCAGATCAGCAACGAGGCGCTGGCAGCCCGCACCTACTGCGTCAACCTTATCATGTTTGTGTATCTGTTCTGCGTGAGCATCACTCAGGGCGGCGACATCCTCGTGGGGCACCTTGTAGGTCAGCGGCGCCATCAGGCGGCCTACGTGTTGGGCAACTATTTCTTCCGCATATCGATGATTGTCACGCTCACCGGTTCTGCTATTCTGGCATTGACGGGGAAAAGCATCCTCAGCGCATTCACCGACAACCAGGACATCATAGCCATGGGCTGTTGGGTGCTCATCATCGACTGGTTTCTGGAGATTGGACGCACTTCCAACATCTTTGCCGTGGGCACCCTGCGTGCCACGGGCGATGTTGTCTATCCCGTTATCATCGGCATCATCTTCCAGTGGACTATCGCCGTGGGACTGAGTTATGTCATCGGCATCCCATTGGGATATGGCCTGGTAGGCATGTGGGTGGGCTTTGCCCTCGACGAGAACATACGCGGGGTGGTGCTTCTTCGCCGTTGGCGGTCGGGCAAATGGAGAAACAAAGGGTTTGTGAAGGCCGTGACTGTGGAAGACTGAAGATAGTTTCGCCAAAGACAAAAGGGATGGGTAGGAATGTGGAATTGACAGAGCATCAATCCCAAAGACCTGGCTGACGGGGAAAATACAAAAAAAAGCGTCTCTTGCGTAAAATTTACGCAAAAATATTTGGTGATATGAGATATATGTGCTAACTTTGCGTAAAAATCACATAAGACGATTAAACAATGTCATCAGTTATGAAAGCACTTGTATTACACGATTCAGGTATTGACTATCAGACTGACAGGGAAATGCCTCGACTGACCAGTTGTTTCGACGTGCTGGTCGAAGTGCATTTCGCCGGAATATGCAGAACAGATATCGGAATAGCCGAAAGAAATATCCCAGCAAAAGCCAACATTGTCATGGGCCATGAATTTTGCGGCAGGATAGCAGGGTTCGTCAAGGGTGATGACGAAATGGAAGGATGGCATATAGGCGATGTGGTCAGCGCCAACCCCATGGTCTTCAGCGACAAAGGCGACATGATGTGCGGCAAGGAATGCGATGGCGCTTTTGCAGAATACATTGCAGTTCCACACCAAGCATTGATAAAACTCCCTCCCTATTTCCTCAGTCCGCTCGGCGCATACATAGAACCTGTAGCCGCCGCCCTTGCTCCACTGAAACATATTGACGGCAGAGACAGGGTTTGCATTTTTGGTGACAACAGGATTGCAGCGTTGACGAGTCAAGTGGCACGGGCGATGGGACATCAGCACATCGAGCGGGTGACCCGTCTTGATGCCTTGGGAAAAGACCATTACGACTGCATCATCGAAACGGAGCCAGCGCATATTGATGCCTATGTGGATGCGTTGAAACCCGGCGGATTACTGATTCTGAAGTCGAGGTCGTTTGCCCCAAGCACCATCATCTCCAACACCATTGCGATGAAGGAAATGTGCATCCAAGGAACGAGGTATGGCGATTTCGGCGTGGCAAGTCATATCCTGGCGGCATCTGCCCATGGCGTGAGACATACCCTTGACACAAGCACCTTGTTTGGGCCTGTGTATGAATTGTCGGACTACGAAAAAGCCTTTACCGAAGCGTCACTACCCAGAAACAAGAAAATATTTTTCAAACTATGTGCGGAATAATTGGCGTTGTCTCCCGCGGATGGTCTGACCAACGCGTCAACCTTACAGCCGCCCTCGACACCATTGCCCTTCGTGGTCCAGACGATTGCGGCACATGGCAGGATGAGCATGTGGCATTGGGACACAGGCGCCTGTCCGTCATTGGCGTAAGCCACGGCCACCAACCCATCAGTTCACCAGACGGAAAGATTACCATCGTGGTGAACGGAGAATTCTACAACCACAAAAGCATCAGGCGGGAACTCTCGTCAGCCTATGACTTCCAGACAGCATCAGACAGCGAGTTGCTGATACCCCTCTATCAGCAATATGGATACCTGGGGATGATGCCGCATCTGAGGGGAGAGTTCGCCTTTATCCTATACGACAAAAGCAAAGGTCTGGTTGTGGCAGGGAGAGACAGATTCGGCATCAAGCCATTGTGTTGGTATAGCGACGACAACCAACTGATCATCGCGTCGAAGGCCAAAGCCATCCATGCCTGCGGCATCAAAGCCGAATGGGATGAGTATAGCATGATGCAAGCGTTATCCATCCAGTATCAACCCACAGACCGGACATTCTTCAAGGGCATCAGGCAGGTGGAACCCGGGCACCTGCTCGTGGCATCGACAGACGGCGAGGTGAAGGATATCGCCTATTGGGACATCAGATATCCCATCTGCCACGAAGAGCCGGCACCTACCGAGGCACAAGCGAGGCGATATGTGGAAGAATTTCAGGCGCAGTTGCTCGAGGCCGTTCGCCTTCGCCTTGAAAGCGACGTACCCGTCTGTTGCCATCTCAGCGGCGGTCTCGACTCCAGTTCGGTGGCAGGCATCATGTCTCATTACATGGAAGAGCCAGTACACTGTTTCTCCATCGTGTTTCCCCAAGCAGATGCAGCATACGACGAAGACACCTATGCCACAGAGACCGCCGGCAAGTGTGGCGCCATCCTGCACAGGATAGAGGTTTCCCAACAAGATATCCTGCGCCACCTGCCTGAAGCCGTTTTTCACAGTGAAGGGCTGGCAGTGAACGGACACCTCTCATGCAAATACCTCCTCAACCAGACGATAAGGAAAGCCGGTTTCAAAGTGGCATTGACAGGCGAAGGAGCCGATGAATGCCTGGCAGGATATCCCCATCTGCGCAAAGACCTCTTCGCCCTGTTGCCACCAGAGAGGAAAGAGGCGCTGACCAAGATGCTCTACCACACCAATCTTTCGATCACCGGCACAGAAATCGCTATGGGCGAGACGCTCGACTGCAGCCGACTTGAAAGGCAGTTGGGCTTTTTGCCATCGTTTCTTGCCGCCAAGGCAGGCATTGGATACAAGATTTACAGGTTGCTGAATGAAGACATGCTTCAGCACTGCATGGAGCATGATTTCCTCTGCGAGACGACTGCCCATCACCATACAGATGAAAGGCTGCGCGGTATGCATCCCGTCAATCAGTCGTTGTATCTGTGGAACAAGCATGCCCTATGCAATTACATATTGGCCACGCTCGGCGACGGCTGTGAGATGGCTGCCTCTGTCGAAGGCCGCCTGCCTTTTCTTGACCACCACCTCTTCGAATATGCCGCACGACTTCCGATGGCCATGAAAATCAAAGACGATGTCAACGAAAAATATGTATTGAAAGAGGCTGCCCGCCCATACATTACCGAGCGCGTGTATCGCAGGCAGAAACATCCTTTCCAGGCACCACCGCTGACACGATACTTCACCCAGCGGGAGTTTGCCCAAATCCACGAAGAGTTGACCTCTGATGATTTCATGCAAATGGGTGTCTTCAACAGAGGTGCCGTCGACCGTCTGCTGACGTCACTCCCGTCGATGAGTCTGGTGGAGAAGACCATCTACGAACCCGTAGTGATGCTGATGCTGACCATGTATTATATGAACCAACGATTAATGAATTGAAATGATGGCGAATCGCGAACAAGAAAAATGGTGGATAGACTTCTTCAAAGGAGACTTCACGGAAGTGGTGCTGAACCAGCAGGCAGAAGAGACCGTCGGTTTCATGCAGCGAACAGGCAGGCTGGAACCCGGCATGAATGTCTTTGACCAATGCTGCGGCAAAGGATACCTGGCACACGAACTCGACAAGGCCGGGCTAAGGGTAACCGGCATCGACATCTCTGAGCCCTACATCGCCTATGCCCAGAAACACCTGTCGTCTGAGCGTGCCACCTTCGTGCTTGGCGATGCCTCGACCTATCTTCGACCAGGAGAATTTGACATTTCCATCAATTGGAACACCAGTTTCGGTTACCATGAAGATGACGCAGAAAACGAGCGAATGCTAATCCCTTTCAGCAGCAACCTGAAAGACGGCGGACAGTTCTTCTTCTCCACCATGAATCCCCTATTCATCCACAAGCATTTCCAGCGTTACATTGTCAAGCAAGTACCCTCCGGCGACAACACCATCATCACCATCAGAGAGAGTTGGATAGAGCACGGCATGATGAAATCGAACTGGCTCATCGTCTATCCCGACGGTCATCGTGAAACAGCCTATGGCCAAACCAAACTATACAGTCTGGAGCAATTCGAAGCCATGTTTCTGCGTCATGGGCTGAGAGTGGAACAAGCGTTCGGCGACCTCTCACTCTCCCCCTACGACGAAGACCATCCAAGCATGATTATCTATGGGAAAAAGCAGTGACATCCTAGCCGTCTTGCACAAGATATGCCAGACTTATCCACGGCAGGCCGCAGTCGTTGAAGGTGACACCAAGGTATTGACCTACAAGGAACTATGGCAACAGGCGCTGCAAGTGGCCGACTATATCAGGAGCCATGGCAGCGTGGGGCAATTCATCGGATTGCACCTGCCCAAGTCATCGTCATACATCGTCAGCATGATAGGCTGTTGGATGGCGGGAAAGGCTTTTGTGCCTATAGGGACAGACCTGCCGTCGGCACGCCGGGAATACATCACTGCCCATGCCGACATCCGCCTCATCCTAAATGCCAAGACCTATGAAGAAGCCATGGCACATCGCGCGGCGACGGAAACCGCTACCTGCGAGCCGAGCCATATTGCCTACATGATTTACAGTTCGGGCACCACAGGCACCCCCAAGGGCATCGTGGTGAGCCATGCCGGACTATGCAACCTGGCACGATGCCAGCAACGCGCCTTCGGCGTAGACCATCCATCGCGTTACCTGTTTTTCCTGTCCGTCAATTTCGACGCCTCCATTTCCGATATCCTTGTCACCCTGACATCAGGAGCCGCAATGGTGATAGAACCTGTCGCCCAGGAGGAACTGGCCTCCAACCTCTTCAAGGTGATAGCGCAGCGAAGAGTGACCCACACCGACATCCCGCCCTCACTGTTAAAGATGCTCCAGCCCGAAGACTGCCCAGCCTGTCTGCAGACCATCGTCATCGGCGGCGAACCCGCAGACATCGAAACCGTCAGGCGATGGAGCCAGAGAGTCAGTCTGGTGAATGTCTACGGCCCTACTGAAGCCACGGTTTGCACCAGCCTTTGCCGGTGCGACGCCCAGTGGAATGCCCCACTCCTGGGCAATGTCATTGACCATACCCACTACAGCGTGTATGCCGACGGACGTTTGGATGCCAACGAAGGCGAACTGTGGATATCGGGCATCGGACTTGCCATCGGTTATCACAAAGACAAGGAACTGACCGACAGGAAGTTTCCTGTGATAGACGGTGTGCGCTATTACCGCACATCAGACCATGTGCGCAAGACGCACGACAACCAACTGGAGTTTATCGGAAGGATTGACAGGCAGGTGAAGTTTCACGGTCAACTGATTGAACTCGAGGAGATAGAACACACGCTACGTGGAAACTGCCACGTGAGTCAAGTGGCAGTGGTAAAAAGAAAGGTTGACGCAGGAAACGACAAAGACGCCATCGTCGCCTTCATCCAATTGATGCACGATGGCATGCCTCCGGCAGATGCAGAGCGGCAGTTGCGCCAGAACTGCAAGAACCATCTCCCCAAGTGGATGATGCCATCATTTTTCGAGTTCGTAGACCAGATGCCGGTCACTCCTTCAGGGAAGCCCGACCTTCATGCCCTCTCCTCGATACCCTTGAGCAAAAACCTCCAACAGGAAAGCCATGAGTATTCTTCGGAAGAAGAAAAGACTATAGCCAGTGCCATGGCAGACATCCTCAAACTCCCCTCCATGGGTGCCGACGACGATTTCTTCCTTCTCGGAGGCGACTCCCTTGACACGATACTGCTGTTGGCACGACTGCAGCAATACGACATGACCCTCACCCCTACGGAAATCCGCAAAGCCCCCACCCCACGTTTGTTGGCACAGAGGAGAAGGTCTGACACTGCCATGTGCATTCACTCCTCGCAATTGGAGCGCCATTGGCAAATGCCTTTTACCCCTGCCACGCCACAACCCGAGGCATCGAGAAAGCCTGGCATCGTCCTTATCACAGGCGCGACAGGCTTTTTGGGTTCACACCTGCTCTTTGAGATGCTCAGCCGCAGGTCCTCACTTCGCGTGAAGTGCCTTATACGATGCCCATCACCAGAAGCCGGTTGGGAGAGGGTGTGTGAAACTTTCCGCAGATATCAACTTGACACGCGGCTTCTTTCACATGTCGATGTGGTCTGCGGAGACATATCAAAGTTCCATCTTGGATGGGATGACGACATCTACAAGTCGCTTTCTAAAGAGGTGTCAGCAGTATTTCACTGCGCTGCCGCCGTCAACATGCTTGCCAATTATGAGCAATTGGAAGATGCCAATGTCACAGGCACGCGAAACATCATCGACTTCTGCCTGAGCGGCAAGAGAAAACGACTTCATTATGCCTCCACGCTCTCCGTCTTCGTATCTACCGAAAGGAACAGCGGAACAGCGTATGAAAACGATCACCTATGCACACCCACCAACATCTACGGCGGATATGGACAGACGAAATATGTGGCAGAAAAGATGGTGCTGGGCATAGACCCTTCACTATGCGATGTCTTCATCTACCGCTTTGGCCTGTTATGTGGCGACACGGAGCATGGCATCTCCGCTCCGAAAGATTTCCTTGGCATGTTCTTCCGTGGCGCGAGAACGGTGGGTTGCCTACCCTATGACCCATCAGAGGCGATGGCAGTAGACATCACCCCCATCAACCTTGCTGCCGGCATGGTCGTCGACATCGCCAACCGCAACAACCCTGATGTCTATCATATTGCCGGGGAAAAGCCCTTGCCATATAACCCGCTGTGCACCCTGATGAAAGAAGAGGGCGTCATCAACGACATTGTGACGTATGAACGATGGAAGGAAACCGTTGGCTCGTTCGGCGACGACGTAGACGTGCAAGCCCTTCGCATGGCACTTTGCCGGATGGATGCCGCACTCTTCACGGAGATGCGCTATATGGACCTGTTTCAAACCACCGGCATCCGATTTGATATGACAAACACCCATGCCGCTACAGGCATACGATGCACCCATGACCGCAACCTTATCAAACGATATATCATACAATCTTATGAAGCACTATAAATGCAGTCTTGTCTTGGGAAAGTTCTGTCCGCTGCACAAAGGACACATGCTGCTCATCCAACGCGCGCTTGAGGCAAGCGACATGGTGGAGGTGGTGGTCGACAACATCATGGATGAAGTCATCCCCGTACGTCGCAGGATGCAGTGGGTGAAGCAGCAATTCCCCACCACCATAGTGATTACCCAAGAACACCCTCTGCCACAAGACCCCTCAGAAACACCATTCTTCTGGGATATCTGGCGCGACACGCTCCTCCGCATTCTGCCCCACCCCGTTGACGCCGTCTTTGCTTCAGAACGCTATGGGGAGCGACTCGCCAAGGAACTGTCGGCGGAATTTGTCATGGTAGACCTTGACAGGAAAAGCGTGCCCATATCTGCGACAAGCATACGTGAAGACATGATAGGACAATGGCAATACCTGTCGCCTGTGGTTCAGCAAGATATGAGGAAAGTAATATGTGTGTATGGACCGGAATCGACAGGGAAATCCACACTGACCCGGCAACTGGCCCAGCACTACCATTTGCCCTACGTGGAAGAATTCGCCAAAAAGGTGATTGACAAGAAGAATGGCGATATCTGCTATGAGGATATGGAAACCATTGTCGTGGGGCATCATGAGGCCATCCTCGAGGCACTGCGGCAAAACACCCCCCTGCTGTTTGTCGACACGGATGCCATCACTTCCAAACTATGGTCTAACGAACTGTTTAGAAAGGAGTCGCCCATCATTGAAGAATACATCGCCAAGCAACGATTCGACATTTATCTATTGCTTGACATCGACCTGCCTTGGGTGAATGACATACATCGCTATCGGCCTAATGAAAGAGAAGTCTTCTTTCATCAATGCGAGGAACAGTTGGCCGTGCGTGGCAGAAACTATGCCGTTATCCGCGGGAAAGGCAAAGAGCGCTTGAACAACGCCATAGGGTATGTTGACAGGCTCATTTCGCATTCGTTTAACGGCTCAGGCTCCTCTTACTAACGAAAGGTTCCACAAGTGTTGACATCAGTGGCCGCATGCTCTTTAAGGACGGTGGATGGAATACACTTTGCCTGCCCTTTGCCCTCACCGACTTCACAGGTACTGTGCTCGAGGACGCTATGGTGATGACACTCAGTGAGGCATCATTCAGCAATGGCACGCTGACCCTCGACTTTGGAGATGCCACGGCAATGGAAGCCGGCAAGCCCAGGAAATCTATCGGTCTTCCCTGCCTTTAAACTTGGCTTATTTTATATAATCAAGCAGATAGAGAATTTCTGCTTGACTGTCGAAATGGTATCGCTTGTAGTCATCATAATTCAGTTGAATATCTGGAGTCAACTGCTTGGAACGCGGGTCATCAGCAGGAAGGAACTGCTGTATGGAGTTGGATATGGTACCTTTAAGTTGCGTTCGGGGAAGAATGAATGATGTCACTTCCATGAAAGTGTTAGGAGCCTGACAACTTGGAACACCGACAATCTTTGCTCCCATCTTCCAAAGATAGAACATATAATGAAAACCTGCACTGAATGTTTCGGCATCAGCCAAGACATAAACATGCTTAGGAGTAAAGACGGGCCGACCGTTCTGTTTAGCGAGATGGTCTTGAATGCAACTCATGCTGTTGTTGATAAAACCTGTACGGATTTCCTCGGTGACAGTCTGTGACTTTTCGTCGCTCTCACTGAAAATGTAGTCGCCAAGTTCATAGTCCGTGCCATATTGGGCATTGAACTCTTCTATCGTCAAATTAAGTTTTTTCATGTAGAGCGGCGACAGCAAACGACAAGTGTAGTCCTGGAAGTTCTTTTGCAAATAGCCGTCACCCCACAGTTGATAAAGAGTAGGCAAAGCGATGGGCGTCCATCCTCCACTATTGCCCCTGAGGTCAACAATCAGGTTTTCACTGTTGTTGAGTTTCATCTGGAGAAGCATCTTCTCAAATTCTTCTGAGAAAGACGGCAAACCGGCAATAGCCTTGCGAATGTTGGACGGCATAGGTCGGTGATATACCTCGTCATAGCAAGATTTCAGATCATCATGAATCTCCTTTCCGGCCTGATACATATAGTCGAAGTTGTCACGAGCCATAATACTTGTCGAACGGAAGTACATGATATTCTTTTGCTTGTCAATGAATGAGTAACCAAGGTTTTCTTCTGGAAACCTTGATTCCTGAACAAGACTACTAGCACTTGCAGTCAACTTCTCATTCTTCCATTCCTTCCAACGCTCCACAGGAATAATCGGCAACGGCAATCTTATACTATTCCCTTCTGGAGTCAACAGACGATAGGTAATCGTATCTTGGCGAAGATGGGGAATGATTCTTCCAAGGACAACAGGCTGATGTCCGTGCCAGCAAATATTTACCAACTTGCCGATATCGTTCTCCGCTGGGTATATCTTCATCATTTCTTCGCATAGGTCTGCAGTCTGGATATTTTCAATGCCAATGAGCCTGCTGCCTATCAGAGGCTGATGTTCCTTCGGCAATCGACTGACAATCAGACCGTCACCAACAGCCTTGAAACGGATGGGAACACGGGTGGGCGAGCCAGGCAGTTCAGGGTTGAGAATCTGTGTATGCCCGTCACTTAATGGAGCCAGAAATTCCTGGATACGCCAACTTAGTTCCTCTTTTGTCGTTACGTTATCATCTTTCAGACTCCTTACAATTTCACTTGCTGCACGGTGGAAGAACACTTTTCCACCATAACTCGAAAATGGGTCGGGATGCGTCGTTTCCAGAAGATGGATGAAATAGCGAAAGTCAGCCACTATCGAATCATTTGCTTTTTGTTCACGTTCAGCCTCTGGAGACTTCTTATCATCGGTGGACAGGCTGCCAACATTCTTCTGCTCTTTGCCGCACGACAACAAAAGACAAACGATGCCAAGCAACATGACAACAAAACACTTAATATGAATCTTTGACTCGTTCATCTTTCATTATATTTGAAGTCCTCGACAAAGATAACAAAAACAACGAAACAAATGAAATGTTGGAGCAAAAATAACTATATCTATGTTTTTTGGGGGGTAATCCCAATCATATCAGCACTGACAACAATGGAGATTTCTTATTTCCCATCTTCCAAATTCTCAAGAATAGTTTTAATACCTTCCTGAATAATCTTGTATTCCTCATCTTCACAAGAGAATAGCACCTTTTTGAAATTCTTGTCAATGATATAGACAGTATTGCCTATCAGAGTATTACCAGCATTATTATCAGCCCGATAGTTGTGAGTTGCTTTCCATCCAATAAACTCGGGCTTCTTATTTAGCATTGTGCGTAGTTCTACGCCCAATTTCTGACCCTTTTCAGTCGCTTTTTCTATATTCTTAGTTGCTTTTTCGTAATCTTCTTTTGCTTCATTGTATGGCTAAAAACTTTCATCTTAATACAATGGCAAAAATACTGAATAATAATGAAAAACGCAATCCTTTATGCGAAAAAGTTGGTGATTTGTGTGAGGTAGAGGTCGATTATTGGAAGGTTTAAATACATTCCCAATTTTATGTTAAGGTATCGAGTCTCGAAGAAATCGCAACCGGCGTCTTTGTCAATGCAAGTGAAGGAACGGTATTTGGTATCGTTGGATGCGATGCCGTGTAAGCGTCTCCGCGATTACGCATTGCATGGTTCAAGAAAGAGCCTATAGATGTCGGTCTATAGGCTTTTTCTCGATATCCACCTGTCGGGGAGTACAGCCGAGTGGTTAGGCGCAAGTTTGTGGCACTTGTTTACGCAGAAGTTGCCTTACAACTTACTCACTCGCGACTCGGCATAGTTCGAACGACTTCAGGAAGGCGTCACCCTAAATCTTTAGAAATCAATTGCCGATTTTTTTAAGACTGCAAAAAAGATTATTCAAAAGAAAAATCGTATATTTGCATCGATACTAAGGATTCATCGTTTTCACCCTTCTAAAAATCTAAAGATGATTGAATACTTTTTCAAGAAATACTGGATAGGGCTGTTGATGACAGTTGTCTTCATCGCTATTGGCTGGGCATCCGAGGGAAATTTCAACGACGGTATGTTCTTGGCTTCATGTCTGGGCATATTAACAACCATGCTGACTATTATTTTTTCTGCCAAGTTTGGCTCCTTGAAGACTTCAATGACCATCTTCGGGGCAATTGTCAACATTGGCAAATGGATTTGGTATGTCATCAGCCTGAAACCCCTGCGGAGATGGATTATCCGTCAGAAGGTGAAGGGGGCTTCTCCCGAGCCATATCCGTATTTGGCTTTATATGGAAGCCTCACCGACACCATGGCGATGAAGGCCAACTACTCGTCTGCTTTCTGGCACGACAAGACACCGGCAGTGAGGGCTGCCATCTGGCGGCTGCTCTCACGGAGGATTTTGGAATTTGGCCTCGGACCCAATAACTCCATTGTCTTTACCGTGGGTAAATGGAGCGCTTCGCCCAGCAGTGGCGTTGACCAGGCACTGGAATACACCATCTACAATTTCATGCGGCAAAGCGTCACACCACAAGGCTTCATTGATATCAAACTACTCTACAAAGTGATTAGTTATCACAGGGGAAGAAAAAACAACCAACCGAATTGTGACCTCAACAATCAATTCCGGTTTGCAGAAATTCTCAGCACGGGTATCAGCAAGCAGGATTACAACGAACAGGAGACACGCAATATCTATGGAATGAAAAAGTTTCTCGATGGTCTTCCCTCCTCCTTCAAACAACTGACAGGTGAGGCCGTCCAACTTGACCTGCAGCGTGTTTGGAATGAGTATATGGCTTACGCCTATCTCTTCGGAATCGAGAAAAGCACGTTCAATAAACTGCTGAACATGATTCCCCAGAATAGTTATCCACCACTTCTCAATCTGTTGTCTTCCAGCGACCGGCACCGGCGACTGCTGCGGCAACTGATGCAAACGGCCAGTAAAGCATCCCGATATGCCGACGATGCCGTCTCCATCAACAGAGGACGTCTCAAACAGGCCTGGCATGCAGAGGAGTTATATGATATTTCAACCAATTAAGCAATCCGTTATGAGCAAAAAAATAATTTCCATCTTCATAGGACTGGCATCCGTCATATTTGCCCATGCCGACGACGGTAGTTACGATTTTATTCCTTTCCTGCCGGAATGGGTCAATATGTTGCTGTTCTTCGTTGGCATCATAGCGGGGCCCGTGCTTGTCATCGTGCTTTTTGTGGGCATGTATAAAAAGGTGTTCAGCACCATTTGGTATGTCATCTCATTACAACCCCTCAGAAGAAAACTGTTGCGTAATAAAATCTCCCGACAATTGGACTATTTCCGCGACGTACCGGCCGATGGGAATCTGAAAGTGGCTGCCAACGTGATGAACTCCGTCTCTTCTGCCTTGGTCGCCGACTACGAGGGGATGTTTGGTGCTCTGATTCTCCGACTGATTGACAGAGATGCACTCCGTATCGAGTTCAGGTCGAATATGTATGGTGCCGAGCCACATACCATTTTGTATGTCGGGGAATGGAAAGCATCAGACAAGAAAAACTCGGAAAACCCACAATTGAACAAAGACGGGGAACACCTGGAATATTTGTTCTTTAAAATGATGGAAGGGGCGGCTGGTAGCGACCGGATTCTGCAACCTCGGGAAATGCGGCATTATCTGCGGACACATCCCGATGAACCTTTTATCGCATCGCTACGCACCCTCACCGAAGCAGAAAAAGCGGCTGCCAACAAGCCAGTGACAGCCGCCCAATTACTTGCTCTCAAAAAATTCCTTCTTGATTTCTCGCTTGTCGGTGAGCGTGACATCAAAGAGACGGTGCTGTGGAAAGAATATCTCATCTACGCCACTCTCTTTGGCATTGCCGACAAGGTTTGTGATAGTTTTACCAATATCTATCCCGACTATTTCAAGATGAACCAAATGGCCGGCACCCGACTCAGCATTGTAGGAAACCGCTCTTTGGTGAGATACTCCAATGCCGTCGTTGAGGGTTTGGAGAAGCCCGCCCTCAAAAACTCCTAACTCCAAACTCTCCCTATATGAACGGCGACAGCGGCATCAACGTGACCGATGTGACCAAAATAAATCATAAAATACTATTATCCAACTGAAGTTGCCCACCTCAATATAGTTGATGAAACCAAGCCCCGAAGTGGCGATTAGACCACAGCGGGAAATGTAACCCCTGCATGTGATTTGCAATCCGCCTGAACATTCTTGGCGGCTACTGACCAGGCCTTCGACCTCCTCGTCAGTAGTCACGACACCGAAGTTCTTCACCTCCTTAAAGCCTGCTTTTGTTTCCAACTTCAATGGGGATGACACCGCCCCATCGCCATACATTCCGTAGTGTTCCTAAAAACTAGTGAGATGAGTAAGTGAAACTTGTTCTGGATGAGCAAAAATAGGGTCAGCGGATAAACCTGGTTGGCGGGTCTTGCCCAGTCAAGAGTAATTTGTTACCTTTGTGGCATGAAATCTGAAACCCTATTGCGTGCCATACTCCCCGATGTGCTTATAGACAACTTCGACGTGGTTAATTTCGAGAAGACGGATGTCCGCTTCGACATCTGGCTTGACGAGAAGAAGGTCCAGATGCGTGAGGACAAGCACAACTCCGACATCATCTCCCACGGCTTCGGCCC